>BNJT01002815.1_pt1 | contig 155852 bp, 195 predicted proteins | sample 8540491 | NCBI WGS metagenome assembly BNJT01 (sample SAMD00202455, study PRJDB9452) | human saliva metagenome | host: Homo sapiens
CTACGGGGCTAAAAACCAGAAATTTGGCGTAGCTTTGGGAGCTTGTACGATATTTTAACAGATGAGAGGCTCAATCACCGTGTGGACGTTGAAACAGGTGTTTTAGAGAATGAGTGCGCAGAGATTATGCAAGACTTTTTCCGAAATCGACGTAAAAAATAATTTCTCTTTAAAAATAAAGGGGAATGTGGTATAATAACTAGTGGAGCAACAGTTCTGCGTGAAGCGGGTCAGGGAGGAATCCAGCGACCCCTAAGCGAGTGTGAATTGTGTGCTCTTTTTTCGTGCTTTTTTCGAATAAATAAGATAAAATAGCCTAGAATAAAAGATTAAAAAGAGGAATAATATGAAAATTCGTGGTTTTGAATTAGTTTCTAGCTTTACAGATGAAACTTTGTTACCTAAACGTGAGACAGCGCATGCAGCTGGCTACGACTTAAAGGTAGCAGAACGCACAGTGATTGCACCAGGAGAAATCGTCCTCGTCCCAACGGGTGTTAAGGCTTATATGCAGCCGACTGAAGTGCTCTATCTTTATGACCGTTCATCAAATCCTCGTAAAAAAGGTTTGGTCTTGATTAACTCTGTGGGTGTCATTGACGGAGACTATTATGGCAATCCAGGGAATGAAGGCTATATCTTTGCACAGATGAAGAATATCACAGATCAAGAAGTTGTTCTTGAAGTTGGAGAACGTGTAGTTCAGGCTGTTTTTGCACCATTTTTAATCGCAGATGGAGATGAGGCAGACGGAGTTCGTACTGGTGGGTTTGGATCAACTGGGCATTAAGATGAAGATTATCTTTGTACGTCATGGAGAGCCAGATTACCGTGAGTTAGAGGAGCGTTCTTATACGGGATTTGGGATAGACTTGGCCCCTTTATCGGTGAAAGGAAGACAACAAGCTCAGGAACTTTGCAAAAATCCTTTGTTTGGCTCAGCTGATATACTGGTGTCTTCTGCAGTGACGCGAGCATTAGAAACGGCTTCTTATGTATCTTGTGCTACTGGGCTTCCTTTGAGAGTGGAGCCATTATTGCATGAATGGCAGGTCTATGAAAGTGGCATAGATAGATTTGAAGAAGCTAGAAGACTATTTTTAGAACATAATGGGGAGTTGCTCCCAAATTCTCCTGTTCAATATGAGACAGCTGTAGAGATGAAGACTCGTTTTCTAGAATGCATGGCTAAGTATCGGGAATATCAAACTGTGGTAGTTATAGCCCATCGAATGCTGATACGGCAGTTTGTGGTAAATGAGAAGATTGATTTTTGCCAAGTGATTGAATGTGAGATAGAGATATAGAAAGAGGTTTATTATCGCAAAGAAAAAGGCGACATTTGTGTGTCAAAATTGTGAATATAATTCCCCCAAGTATTTAGGGCGCTGTCCAAACTGTGGTTCTTGGTCTTCTTTTGTGGAGGAGGTTGAGGTTGCAGATGTCAAGAATGCGCGTGTGTCCTTGACAGGTGAGAAAACCAAGCCTATGAAGTTGGCTGAAGTAACTTCTATTAATGTCAATCGAACCAAGACTGAGATGGAGGAATTTAACCGTGTACTCGGTGGGGGTGTGGTACCAGGAAGTCTCGTCCTTATCGGTGGAGATCCAGGGATTGGAAAATCAACCCTTCTCTTACAAGTCTCAACCCAGTTGTCTCAAGTGGGGACTGTTCTCTACGTCAGTGGGGAGGAGTCTGCTCAACAGATCAAACTCCGTGCAGAGCGCTTGGGGGATATTGATAGTGAGTTTTATCTCTATGCTGAGACCAATATGCAAAGTGTTCGTGCAGAGGTGGAGCGAATCCAACCAGACTTTCTTATCATCGATTCGATCCAGACCATTATGTCTCCTGAGATTTCAGGGGTACAAGGGTCGGTTTCCCAAGTACGCGAGGTGACAGCTGAACTCATGCAGCTGGCTAAGACCAATAACATTGCTATCTTTATCGTAGGGCATGTGACCAAGGAAGGAACTTTGGCTGGTCCTCGTATGTTGGAGCATATGGTGGATACGGTGCTTTACTTTGAAGGGGAACGCCACCATACCTTCCGTATCTTGAGAGCAGTCAAAAATCGTTTTTGGCTCGACCAACGAGATTGGAATCTTTGAGATGCAGTCAGGTGGCTTGGTTGAGGTTCTCAATCCAAGTGAGGTATTTCTGGAAGAACGCTTGGATGGGGCAACGGGTTCTTCTATCGTTGTCACCATGGAAGGAACACGTCCAATTCTTGCGGAAGTGCAGTGCCTTGGTGACGCCGACCATGTTTGGAAATGCTAAGCGTACGACGACAGGGCTTGATTTCAATCGCGCTAGCTTGATTATGGCTGTTTTGGAAAAAAACGTGCAGGCTTACTCCTTCAAAAATCAGGATGCCTATCTCAAATCAGCTGGTGGTGTCAAATTGGATGAACCAGCTATTGACCTGGCTGTTGCAGTTGCTATTGCTTCTAGCTACAAGGATAAGCCAACCAATCCCCAGGAATGTTTTTGTAGGAGAGTTGGGCTTGACGGGAGAGATTCGGCGCGTAAATCGTATCGAACAACGGATCAATGAAGCCGCTAAGCTTGGATTTACAAAAATCTATGTACCAAAAAATTCCCTAACAGGTATAAAGCCACCTAAGGAAATTCAGGTGATTGGGGTGACGACTATTCAGGAAGTCTTGAAAAAAGTATTCTCCTAATCGTTTTACTCAGGTATAGATTACTAATTATTTTATTGCTAACATTTATTAAAAGTAAGGAGGAATTTCTGATGAAATTTTCTATGGATAGTCAAATGCAATTTCCTTTGGTAGAGTTGTCGCTCAATCAGGGGGAAACGGTCTTTATTCAGCGCGGTAGCATGGTCTACCACACACCCAATGTAAGTCTCAATACCCAGCTCAATGCAAGCGGTTCTGGTTTGGGACGTTTTGTCAAAGCTGTAGGGCGTTCAATGGTTTCTGGTGAAAGTACCTTTATCACTCAAGCTGTTGCAGAGTCTGACAACGGAAACCTTGCTTTAGCACCAGATACTCCTGGTCAAGTGATTGCTCTTGAGCTAGGCGAAAAGCAGTACCGATTGAATGATGGGGCCTTTTTAGCTCTTGATGGTACAGCTTTCTATACAATGGAGCGCCAGTCTATTGGGAAAGCTCTGTTCGGAGGGCAAGGCGGTCTCTTTGTGATGACAACCCAAGGTCAGGGAACTCTTTTGGCCAATGCCTTTGGCTCTATTAAGAAAATTGAGCTGCAAAACCAAGAAATAACCATCGACAATGCCCATGTGGTAGCTTGGAGTCAATCTCTGGACTATAATATCCACTTAGAAAATGGCTTCTGGCAGTCTATAGGTACGGGTGAAGGAGTGGTGAATACCTTCCGAGGTACCGGTGAAGTCTATGTACAAAGTCTCAATCTTCAGAGCTTTGCAGGCTCTCTTAACAAGTATATCCAAAAAGGTTCATAATATTAAAAAAACTAGGACAGAAATCCAAGCTAGTTGCTGGATGTCTCTGTCCCAGTTTTTTATATGAAAGTTGACAGCTGACAAGACAAAGAAAAGATGGTAAGATAGGAGATAAATAATTTGGTGTTCAAATTATCTGGCAGACTAGAAAGTGAGTTGTCATGTCCTATTTTGAAAATTTTTTAAAAGCCAATCAAGCTTATGTAGAACTACATGGAGATTTGCATTTATCCATTAAACCTAAGACCAAGGTTGCAATCGTAACTTGTATGGATTCGCGTCTACACGTTGCGCCAGCTCTAGGGTTAGCTCTGGGAGATGCCCATATTTTACGGAATGCGGGTGGTCGAGTGACTGAGGATATGATTCGTTCACTTGTAATTTCCCAACAACAAATGGGGACAAGAGAAATTGTGGTTCTTCATCATACAGACTGTGGGGCTCAAACCTTCAATAACGAGGATTTTCAAGAGCATCTAAAATGTGAATTGGGAGTTGATGTATCTGGGCAGGACTTTTTACCGTTTCAAGACATCGATGAGAGTGTTCGAGAGGATATGAAATTGCTGCGAGAATGCCCCTTAATTCCAGATGATGTTATTATTTCAGGAGCTGTTTACGATGTGGATACAGGTAGTATGAGGGAAATATACTAACTTTCTAATTAAAAGCTTCTGGAGTAGCATGAAGTAGGATGAGAAGGTTGACAAGTTTTATCTTTGATATCACTAATATAAGATAGTATAAGATAAGAGTATAAAAGTCTACTCTTGTCTTATTTTTTATTGAAAAATCGAGAAAAAAGCGCTACAATGGTAGATGGAAAAATGTTGTGAAAAACACAAGTGATACATAAATACCGGAGGAAATCATGTCTTTTTCTGATTTAAAGCTGTTTGCCCTTTCTTCAAATAGAGAATTGGCAGAGCGTGTGGCGCAAGAGATTGGGATAGAGTTGGGAAAATCGACTGTTCGTCAATTTTCAGACGGAGAAATTCAAGTTAATATCGAAGAATCGATCCGTGGAAAACACGTCTTTATTCTACAATCAACTAGCTCACCAGTAAATGATAATCTACTTGAGATTTTGATTATGGTAGACGCTTTGAAGCGCGCCAGTGCAGAATCTGTCAACGTTGTTATGCCTTATTATGGTTATGCACGTCAGGATAGAAAGGCAAGAGCGCGTGAGCCAATCACTGCAAAACTCGTTGCAAATATGCTTGAAGTTGCTGGTGTAGATCGTTTGTTGACGATTGATTTGCACGCTGCGCAGATTCAAGGTTTCTTTGATATTCCGGTGGATCACTTGATGGGTGCTCCATTGATTGCGGATTACTTTGAGCGTCGTGGCATGGTTGGTTCCGACTTTGTCGTTGTCAGCCCGGACCACGGTGGGGTGACTCGTGCTCGTAAATTAGCAGAATTTTTGAAAACTCCAATTGCCATTATCGACAAGCGTCGTAGTGTAGACAAGATGAATACTAGTGAAGTGATGAATATCATTGGTAAGGTAGAAGGTAAGACTTGTATCTTGATTGACGATATGATTGATACAGCTGGAACCATTTGTCATGCGGCTGATGCTCTAGCAGAAGCAGGAGCTGTTGAAGTTTACGCAAGTTGTACGCACCCAGTTCTTTCTGGTCCAGCAATGGAGAATATCCAGAAATCAGCCATTAAAAAATTGGTTGTTTTGGATACTATCTATCTTCCAGAAGAACGTTTGATTGATAAGATTGAACAAATTTCTATCGCTCATCTCCTAGGTGATGCTATTGTACGTATACATGAAAAACGTCCTCTTTCTCCATTATTTAGTATCGAGAAAAAAATCTAAACTTTCACTTGAATAAACGAATTTCCTAGCAGACTTTTCTCTTGCTAGGAAATTTTTTGTAGCCAATAACTGCAAGCCTTTTCAAAATATGCTATACTGATGAAAAAGGAGGGTTTCTATGACTCAAGAATTTATCAATCCAAGCGATGGCGTGATCCGTCAGTATCTAGCAACCAGTAAAACTCTAGCTGTAGTAGGCTTATCCGATCGTGAGGAAACAACTAGCAATCGAGTGACTAAAGAAATGCAGGCTCGTGGCTATAAAATTATTCCAGTTAACCCTAAAGCTGCAGGTAGCGAGATTTTGGGAGAAAAGGCTTATGCCAGTCTAGCTGAAATTCCTTTCCCTGTAGATATCGTCAATGTATATCGTCGCAGTGAATTTTTACCTGATGTAGCACGAGACTTTCTCAAGGCGGATGCCAAGATTTTCTGGGCACAACTAGGGCTTGAAAATTTGGAAGCAGAAGAAATCCTGCGTGACGGAGGATGCGAGGATATCGTCATGAATCGTTGTATTAAGAGAGAACATACACGATTGATTCTAGAACAATAAAAAAGTAGCTGAAAAGCTACTTTTTTTATTAAAAGACACCGATGAGTGATTGCATACCAAGACTAGTCAGGATGATAGCAATCCAGCAAAGTGCTCCAAGAAGAATGGATTTTCCACTGGATTTGACCATGGCGATGAGATTGGTTTTGAGACCGATCGCACTCATGGCTATGATGATGAGGAATTTGGAGAGTTGCTTGAGAGGTGCAAAGAAGTTATTGCTGACACCGAATGAAGTGAGAATGGTCGTTAGCAGAGAAGCTAGGATAAAGTAGAGAATGAAAACAGGGGAATATTTTTTTAAGCTTTACCCCTTGGTTGTTGCCTTGTTGCCGGCTTTGCCAGTAGGATAAAAATAGAGTAATAGGGATAATAGCCAGGGTGCGTGTCAGTTTGACAATAGTGGCAGACTCAAGAGTATTTGTATTGTAAAGACTATCCCAGGCGCTAGCTGTGGCTGTAACAGAGGAAGTATCGTTAACCGCAGTGCCCGCAAAGAGAGCAAAACCTTCGTTGGAGAGATGGAGCCAAGAACCTAGAGTTGGGAAGATGAGAGCCGCCAAGACATTGAAGAAAAAGATAACAGAAATGGCTTGGGCTACTTCTTTTTCCTTGGCATGGATAACAGGAGCTGTCGCAGCAATGGCAGAACCTCCACAGATAGAAGATCCAACTCCAATCAAGGTAGCTAGCTTTGTATCAAGGTTAAAAAAGCGTTGGAAAAAGAAAGCTATAATCAAGGCGATAGAAATGGTTGAAAGGATAACAGGAAGGGAAGATTTTCCAACTGCGAAAACTTGTGAGATATTGAGTCCAAAACCAAGTAAGATAACGGCATACTGAAGCAGTTTTTTGGAGCTATAAGTCAAGCCAGCTTCCAGTTGTGTATGGGAAGTGAGAAAGGGATGGAGAATCATTCCGATAAAAATGGCAAAAACAGGTGCTCCTACAACAGGCAAGAAGCTTCCTAATACCCAAGAAATGATAGATATGATAAAACAGACCAAAAGTCCAGCCCAATTTTTTGATAGAAATGACATAAAAACCTCCGAAAATAAGTACTTCTTATTATAATCTTGTCCATCAGAAAAGTAAAATAGAAAGTGAGAAGAAGGTTGTAAATAAATGGAATTTTGCGGTCAGGGAGCTTTTGTAGTATAATAGATATATGTTCTTTGATCAAGGAGGATATCTATGGACTTAACCAAGCGCTTTAATAAACAATTAGATAAGATTCAAGTTTCCTTGATTCGTCAGTTTGACCAGGCGATTTCAGAGATTCCTGGAGTCCTGCGATTGACCTTGGGAGAACCAGATTTTACGACACCAGATCATGTGAAGGAGGCTGCAAAGCGAGCCATCGACAAAGACCAATCCTACTATACAGGGATGAGTGGTTTGTTGACCTTGAGACAAGCGGCTAGTGATTTTGTAAAAGAAAAATATCAGTTGGACTACAATCCTGAAAATGAAATCTTAGTCACAATTGGTGCGACAGAGGCTCTATCAGCTACCCTGACAGCTATTTTGGAGGAAGGAGACAAGGTTCTCTTACCAGCTCCTGCCTATCCAGGTTACGAGCCTATTGTCAATCTAGTTGGCGCAGAGATTGTTGAGATTGATACGACTGAAAATGGTTTTGTCTTGACTCCTGAAATGCTGGAGAAGGCAATTGTGGAACAGGGAGATAAGCTCAAGGCTGTCATTCTCAACTATCCAGCTAACCCTACAGGCATTACCTATAGTCGTGAACAATTAGAAGCTTTGGCAGATGTTTTACGCAAGTATGAGATTTTTGTTGTTTGTGATGAGGTCTATTCAGAATTGACCTATACAGGGGAAAATCATGTATCGCTGGGTACTATGCTGAGAGACCAGGCTATTATCATTAATGGTCTATCCAAATCTCATGCCATGACCGGTTGGCGTTTAGGCTTTATCTTTGCACCAGCAAACTTTACGGCTCAACTCATCAAGAGTCATCAATATTTGGTAACTGCTGCAAACACCATGGCTCAACATGCTGCAGTAGAAGCCTTAACAGCTGGTAAGAACGATGCAGAACCGATGAAGAAGGAATATATCCAACGTCGGGACTACATTATTGAGAAAATGACTGACCTTGGTTTTGAAATCATCAAGCCAGACGGTGCTTTTTATATTTTTGCTAAGATTCCAGCAGGCTATGTTCAAGATTCTTTTGCTTTTCTGAAGGATTTTGCCCAGAAGAAGGCTGTTGCCTTCATCCCTGGCGCTGCATTTGGTCAGTATGGTGAAGGCTATGTTCGCCTATCTTATGCAGCTAGCATGGAAACTATCAGGGAAGCTATGAAACGACTTGAGGAGTACATGAGAGAAGCATGATTCAATCGATTACGAGTCAGGGTCTAGTACTTTACAATCGAAACTTTCGAGAGGATGATAAGCTTGTTAAAATCTTTACAGAACAGGCAGGCAAGCGTATGTTTTTCGTGAAACATGCCAGGCCAATCCAAACTAGCACCTGTTATTCAGCCTTTAGTTTTTGGCACATTTTTCTCCTAAAAGTCAATGATGATGGACTCAGTTATATAGAAGATTATCATGAGGTGAAGACTTTTCCGAAAATCAATAGCGACCTCTTTGTAATGGCTTATGCGACTTACGTTGCAGCCTTGGCAGATGCGAGTTTGCAGGATAACCAAGAAGATGCTCCCTTATTTGCTTTTTTTGCAAAAGACTTTAGAGCTGATGGAAGAGGGTCTGGATTATCAAGTTTTGACCAATATTTTTTTGAAATTCAATTATTGACACGTTTTTGGAATCAGTCTCAACTTTAATGAGTGTACCTTTTGTCATCGTGTGGGGCAAGCCTTTGACTTCTCCTTCAAATACGGGGGTTGTCTTTGTCCCGATCATTACCATGAAGATGAGAAACGATGTCATTTAAATCCCAATATTCCTTATCTGCTTAATCAATTTCAAGCCATTGATTTTTGAGACCTTGGAGACTATCTCACTTAAAGGTACGAAATCAAGCAGGACTTGCGCAATTTTATGGACCAAATCTACGAGGAATATGTCGGCATTCATCTGAAATCAAAGAAATTTATTGATTCCCTAGCCGATTGGGGACAACTACTGAAAGAGGAAGACAAATGAAAAAAATCGCAGTTGATGCAATGGGTGGCGATTACGCACCACAAGCTATTGTAGAGGGAGTTAATCAAGCCCTTGCTGACTTTTCAGATATTGAAGTCCAACTTTATGGAGATGAAAGCAAAATCAAGCAATATCTAACAGCTACAGAGCGCGTCAGCATTATCCATACAGATGAGAAAATAAATTCTGACGATGAGCCTACAAAAGCCATCCGCAAGAAGAAAAATGCCAGCATGGTATTGGCAGCTAAGGCTGTCAAAGATGGAGAGGCAGATGCAGTTCTTTCTGCAGGAAATACAGGTGCCTTGTTAGCAGCAGGATTTTTCATCGTTGGTCGTATCAAAAATATCGATCGACCAGGTCTTATGTCAACCTTGCCAACTATTGATGGAAAAGGTTTTGACATGCTTGACCTTGGTGCCAATGCAGAAAATACCGCCCATCACCTGCATCAATACGCTATCTTAGGTTCCTTCTATGCTAGAAATGTTCGTGGTATTGAAAACCCTCGTGTAGGTTTGCTTAATAACGGGACAGAGAGTAGCAAGGGAGATCCACTCCGCAAGGAAGCCTATGACCTATTAGTGGCTGACGAGAGTTTGAATTTCGTCGGGAACGTGGAAGCGCGTGATTTGATGGATGGTGTTGCTGATGTAGTCGTAACAGATGGTTTCACGGGAAACGCTGTGCTCAAAGCTATTGAAGGGACTGCTATGGGTATCATGGGCTTGCTCAAAAATGCTATTGTAGGTGGCGGTCTTAGAGCCAAGCTAGGGGCTTTCCTTCTTAAGGATAACCTCAGAGGTTTGAAAAAACAGCTCAACTATTCAGATGTTGGAGGCGCGGTTTTGTTTGGTGTTAAGGCACCAGTAGTTAAGACTCATGGCTCAAGTGATGCCAAGGCTGTCTATAGTACAATACGCCAGATTCGTACCATGCTTGAGACAGATGTAGTTGCCCAAACCGCTCGTGAATTTTCAGTGGAATAAGGAGAATAATATGACAGAACAACAAATTTTTGACCGTATCGTAACCATCATTCAAGAACGTCAAGGAGAGGACTTTGTAGTTACTGAAAACTTGAGTTTGAAGGATGATTTAGATGCTGATTCAGTAGATTTGATGGAATTTATCCTAACAATTGAGGATGAATTTGGAATTGAAATCAGTGATGAGGAAATTGACAACCTCCAAAGTGTCGCAGACATATTAGCAATTATTAAAAATAGAATATAAGAAAAAGCAACATGCAGGGCATGTTGCTTTTTGATTATGTGGAATATTTATTTTTAACGAATTTTTAAAAATCCATATGCTTGCTTAAACTTTTAAAAGTGCTATTTGGGTGTAGATACTGTTTTTTTAGAAAGAGTTATCAATTTCTTATTTTGTTTGGCTAAAATAATCTTACAGAGCTTTTAATTAGGTTGTTAAGAAAAGGATAAGAATATGAAATTTAGAAAAAAACACTATCGCTCACAGATGGATCAGAAGGACTGCGGAGTGGCTTCGTTTAGTATGGTGTTTGGCTGTTTTGGAAGCCATTATTCATTAGCATATCTGCGTGAATTAGCCAAAACGACTATAAATGGGACGACAGCTTTGGGTCTGGTGAAGGCTGCGGAAATATTAGGTTTTGAGCCACAAGCCATTCAAGCAGACATGACTTTGTTTGATTCTCCAAATTTAATCTTTCCTTTTGTGGTTCACGTGCTGAAGGATAAAGAATTATTTCATTATTATGTAGTGACAGGGATGGATAAGCAGAACATCCATATAGCTGATCCAGATCCAGAGGTTAGATTGACCAAACTGTCGCGTGAAAGATTTGAAGAAGAATGGACAGGAACAACTATCTTTGTGGCTCCCTCCCCAAATTATCAGCCACATAAGGACAAGAAGCAGAGTTTGACTTCTTTTCTACCTATTTTGATAAATCAGAAAGGTTTGATTACCAATATCATATTAGCGACAGTTCTAGTAACCTTGATTAATATCGTTGGTTCATACTATCTACAATCTATTATTGATACCTATGTACCGAATCAGACATCTTCGACCCTTAGTATTATTTCTATATGCCTTGTTATCGTTTATGCTCTTCAACAGATTTTGTCTTTTGCTCAAGATTACCTTTTAATTGTCCTTGGGCAACGTCTATCGATTGATGTTATTTTATCTTATATCAAACATATTTTTAATCTACCTATGTCCTTTTTTGCAACACGTCGGACGGGGGAAATCGTGTCTCGATTTACAGATGCTAATAGTATCATAGATGCCTTGGCTTCAACCACTATTTCAATTTTTTTGGATATATCTATGATGTTGATTATTTCTATAATTTTGTTTTTGCAAAATAGTAATCTCTTTTTCATAAGCTTATTAGGCCTTCCCATTTATGCTCTAATTATTATTGCTTTTATGAAACCTTTTGAAAAGATGAACCGGGATACCATGGAAGCAAATGCAACTCTATCATCTTCCGTTATAGAGGATATCAATGGGATTGAAACGATTAAATCATTGGCTAGCGAAAACACGCTACCAAAAGATTGATAGGGAATTTGTGGACTATCTGAAAAGATCCTTTACTTATAGTAGAGCAGAAAGTCAGCAAAAAGCTCTTAAAAAACTTGCTCAACTGTCGCTAAATGTCTGCGCATTATGGATAGGGGCTAATTTCGTTATGGATGGAAAGATGAGTTTAGGCCAGTTGATTACGTATAATACACTTCTTTATTATTTTACTAATCCTCTAGAAAACATCATCAACCTTCAGAGTAAACTTCAAACAGCTCAAGTTGCTAATAGTCGTCTCAACGAGGTGTATCTGGTCAAATCCGAGTTTGAAGAACAGAAAATGGTAGAGGATTTGAGTATGGTTCAAGGAGATATGACTTTTAAGGGAATTCACTACAAGTATGAATATGGTCAAGATATCTTATCAGATATCAATTTGACAATCAAACAGGGCTCTAAAATAGCTCTTGTAGGGATTTCAGGATCAGGGAAGTCGACCCTAGCTAAGATGATGGTTAATTTTTACAACCCAAATCAGGGAGAAATCAGACTGGGGGATATGAATTTAAATCAGATTGATAAAAAGTCTCTACGCCAACATATCAACTATTTACCTCAACAACCCTATGTATTCAATGGAACAATTTTAGAAAACCTTCTCCTTGGAGCCAAGGAGGGTACGACTCGGGAGGATATACTACGTGCAGTTGAGCTAGCAGAAATTCGTGAAGATATTGAGCGTATGCCCTTGAATTACCAGACAGAATTAACTTCTGATGGGACAGGGATTTCTGGTGGTCAACGCCAGAGGATTGCTTTGGCGCGCGCTCTTTTGACAGATGCCTCTACCTTGATTTGGATGAGGCGACGAGCAGTTTAGATATCTTAACAGAGAAACGGATAGTAGACAATCTCATGAATCTAGATAAGACCTTGATTTTCATCGCTCACCGTTTGACTATTGCTGAACGGGTGGAGAAGGTTATCGTTTTGGATCGGGGTAAGATTGTAGAGGAGGGGAATCATGCTGACTTGCTTGCTCGAAATAGTTTTTATACTCATTTAGTTAACTGTTAGAAAGGAGAAATAATGCACCTTGATTTTTTAGAAAGTGCGGAATTTTATAATCGACGTTATCATAATTTTTCCAGTCGAGTGATTTTTCCCATGTCACTTCTGGTAGTGTTTACGTTTGGATTTGCAATGTTTGCAGAAAAGGAAATTAGTTTATCTTCGAAAGCTACAGTGGAACCTAGTCGTATCATTGCTAATATCCAGTCAACTAGTAATAGGCGGATGGTAGTTAATTATCTAGAAGAGAACAAACAAGTGCAACGAGGAGATTTACTTGTTCAGTATCAGGAGGTTGGAGATGTGATTCAGTATGAAGCCAATGCTAATCAGTTGGATAACTTTAGAGACCATCAAAGTAAAACAAGTAATCTTAAGAATAGTGCTACACGTCAAAATATAGGTCTCTCTTCTCAGAATTCTTCGATTGTACAAGAGCAGATAGCTGTAGAGCAAGATGATTTAGAAAGAGAAATAGGCAAAAAAAATCAAACTAGCTTACTTGAAAAAGGAACAATAAGAGCCCAGGAAGACGGAGTTCTTTATCTCAATCCTGAAAGGAATCAATCTGCGGTCGTTACAGAAGGAACATTACTGGCTAAATTATATCCACTATTAGATAGAGAAGGGAAAACAAAATTGACGGCCTATCTTAGTTCAAAAGATATTGTGGGAATCAAGATTGGAGATTCTGTACGCTTTACCACGACTAATGGCGCTAATGGTCAAGTGAGACTTGTTTCTACTATCACTAGTATTGATACAATTGCAACGAGAACTGACCAAGGAAATTTCTTTAAAATAGAAGCGGAAACAAAAATAACTCAAGAACAAGCTGAAAAGCTTAGGTATGGTTTAGAAGGCTACTTACAAATAATCACAGGCAAGAAAAGTTATTTACGCTATTATTTGGATGATTTTTTTGAATAGGGAATAAGGTTCACTTTTTTAAATAATATTTTAAAACTGTAATCCTAAAAGGATTTACAGTTTTTATCAAACTCAAAGGGAGAATACGTTTTCGTTCGCAAAATATTTGATTTCTGCTTGTTTTTGTGTTAGAATGAGGCCAAGTAATACGAAAGGCGAATGATAAAATGTCCAGTAAACTTATTTATACGGGAAAAGCTAAAGATATCTATACTACAGAAGACGAAAATGTGATTAAGTCGGTCTATAAGGACCAGGCAACCATGCTAAATGGAGCTCGCAAGAGACCATTGAGGGGAAAGGTGTGCTGAATAATCAGATTTCGTCTTTTATTTTTGAAAAATTGAACGCTGCGGGTGTGGCTACTCACTTTATCGAACGTATTTCTGACACCGAACAACTCAACAAGAAAGTGACTATTATTCCTTTAGAAGTTGTGCTTCGTAACGTGACTGCGGGTTCTTTCTCCAAACGGTTTGGCGTTGAAGAAGGTTTGGATTTGGAAACTCCAATCGTTGAATTTTACTATAAGAACGATGATTTGGATGATCCATTCATCAATGATGAGCATGTGAAGTTCTTGGATATTGCCAATGATGAACAAATTGCTTATATCAAGGAAGAAACGCGTCGTATCAATGAATTGCTGAAAGATTGGTTTGCACAAATTGGTCTTCGTTTGATTGACTTTAAATTGGAATTCGGTTTTGATAAGGATGGCAAGATTATTCTAGCGGACGAATTTTCACCAGATAACTGTCGCCTTTGGGATGCTGAAGGTCATCATATGGACAAGGATGTTTTCCGTAGAGATTTGGGCAGCTTAACGGATGTATATAAAGTTGTTTTAGAAAAATTGCAGGGCTTGAAGTGATCTTTTTGAAACGGAAAACCTTCGTCTTTCAAGTAAAAGGACTCAGGCTGAAAAGGTCTACTAGACCTTTTCACTCCGTAGAGACTTAGGAAGTCTGACGGATGTTTACAAGGTTGTCTTGGAGAAGTTGCAAGGATTGAAGTAATCTGTTTGAAACGGAAAACCGTCGTCTTCAAGAGCATGTTTGAATAGAAATAAAGGAACTAAAATGGATAAACGTATTTTCGTTGAGAAAAAAGCTGATTTTCGTGTCAAATCGGACTCTTTAGTAAAAGAATTACAGCATAATCTTCAGTTGAAAACCTTGAATGATCTTCGGATTGTTCAGGTTTATGATGTTTTTGGTTTGGCAGAGGATTTGTTTGCGCGTGCGGAAAAACACATCTTTTCTGAACAGGTGACCGATACTGTTTTGGATGAAGCTGCAGTTAAGGCTGATCTTGAGAAGGTTGCTTTCTTTGCTATCGAAAGTTTGCCTGGTCAATTTGACCAACGTGCGGCCTCTTCACAAGAAGCTTTGCTGTTGCTTGGTAGTTCAAGTGATGTAACGGTGAACACAGCGCAACTTTACTTGGTCAATAAGGATATTGATGCGAATGAATTGGAAGCTGTCAAAAACTACCTCTTGAACCCAGTGGACTCTCGTTTCAAAGATATCACTGTTGGTATTGCGAAACAGGATTTCTCTGAGTCTGACAAGACCATTCCAAACTTGGATTTCTTTGAAACTTATACAGCAGATGATTTTGCACAGTATAAGGCCGAGCAAGGATTGGCCATGGAAGTGGATGACCTTCTCTTCATTCAAGACTATTTCAAGTCTATTGGACGTGTGCCAACTGAGACTGAGTTGAAGGTTTTGGATACTTACTGGTCTGACCACTGCCGTCACACAACTTTTGAGACGGAGTTGAAGAATATCGACTTCTCAGCTTCTAAATTCCAAACAATTGCAAGCGACTTATGACAAGTATATCGCCATGCGTGATGAGTTGGGACGTACGGAAAAACCTCAAACCTTGATGGATATGGCGACTATTTTTGGTCGTTATGAGCGTGCCAATGGTCGTTTGGACGACATGGAAGTGTCTGATGAAATCAATGCCTGCTCAGTTGAAATCGAAGTGGATGTCAATGGTGTCAAAGAACCATGGCTCCTCATGTTCAAAAACGAAACTCATAACCACCCAACTGAAATTGAACCATTTGGTGGAGCAGCTACTTGTATCGGTGGTGCCATTCGTGACCCATTGTCAGGTCGTTCCTACGTTTACCAAGCCATACGTATCTCAGGTGCTGGTGATATTACAGCTCCAATTTCGGAAACTCGCGCTGGTAAATTGCCACAACAAGTGATTTCTAAAACAGCGGCTCACGGTTATTCTTCATATGGTAACCAAATTGGTCTTGCAACAACTTATGTTCGTGAATACTTCCACCCAGGTTTCGTTGCTAAGCGTATGGAGCTAGGTGCCGTTGTCGGTGCGGCTCCTAAGGAAAATGTTGTCCGTGAAAAACCTGAAGCTGGTGATGTGATTATCTTGCTCGGTGGTAAGACTGGACGTGACGGTGTCGGTGGTGCGACAGGTTCTTCTAAAGTTCAAACGGTTGAATCTGTTGAAACAGCTGGTGCTGAGGTTCAAAAAGGGAATGCCATCGAAGAACGTAAGATTCAACGTCTTTTCCGCAATGGGGAAGTGACACGTCTGATTAAGAAATCAAATGACTTTGGTGCTGGTGGTGTCTGTGTGGCTATCGGTGAATTGGCTGATGGTCTTGAAATTGATCTAGACAAAGTGCCATTGAAATACCAAGGTTTGAACGGAACCGAAATTGCCATCTCTGAATCTCAAGAACGGATGGCTGTGGTAGTTCGTCCAGAAGATGTAGATGCCTTCATTGCAGCATGTAACAAAGAAAATATTGATGCTGTTGTCGTTGCGACAGTGACTGAAACCAAATCTTGTTATGCACTGGAATGGCGAAACCATCGTTGATTTGGAACGTCGTTTCCTTGATACAAACGGTGTACGTGTAGTTGTGGATGCTAAGGTAGTTGACAAGGATGTTAATCTTCCAGAAGAACGTCAAACATCTGCCGAAACCCTTGAAGCTGATACTCTTGAAGTATTTGCTGACCTGAACCATGCCAGTCAAAAAGGCTTGCAAACTATCTTTGATAGCTCAGTTGGTCGTTCAACAGTCAATCACCCACTTGGTGGTCGCTACCAAATCACACCAACGGAAGCTTCTGTACAGAAATTACCAGTTCAACACGGCGTGACAACAACTGCTTCTGTTATGGCGCAAGGGTTCAACCCTTATGTAGCAGAATGGTCTCCATATCATGGTGCTGCTTATGCGGTCATCGAAGCAACCGCTCGTTTGGTTGCTGCTGGTGCAAACTGGTCTAAGGCTCGTTTCTCTTATCAAGAATACTTCGAGCGTATGGATAAACAAGCAGAGCGTTTTGGCCAACCAGTAGCAGCTCTTCTTGGATCAATTGAAGCTCAGATTCAACTTGGGTTGCCATCTATCGGTGGGAAGGACTCTATGTCTGGTACCTTTGAAGAATTGACAGTACCACCAACCTTGGTTGCTTTTGGTGTCACAACTGCAGATAGCCGTAAGGTCCTTTCTCCAGAATTTAAAGCTTCTGGTGAAAATATCTATTACATCCCAGGTCAAGCTTTGGCACAAGAAATTGACTTTGATCTTATCAAGTCTAACTTTGCTAAGTTTGAAGCTATCCAAGCTGATCACAAAGTGACAGCAGCATCAGCGGTCAAATATGGTGGTATCCTTGAAGCTCTTGCCCTTGCAACATTTGGGAACCATATCGGTGCCACTGTAACCCTTGAAAATCTTGAGGCTGCCTTGACAGCTCAATTAGGCGGATTCGTCTTCACATCTCCGGAAGATATTTCAGGTGTTGCCAAGATTGGACAAACAGTAGCTGACTTTACACTTACTGTCAACGATGTAAGGCTTGATGGAAACAAGCTTGACAGTGCCTTCCAAGGTAAATTGGAAGAGGTATACCCAACGGAATTTGCACAAGCAACTGAGTTGGAAGAAGTACCTGCTGTGGCATCAGATGCTGTGATCAAAGCCAAAGAAACAGTTGAGACACCAGTGGTTTACATCCCAGTATTCCCAGGTACCAACTCTGAGTATGACTCTGCTAAGGCCTTTGAAAAAGAAGGGGCAAAAGTCAACTTGGTACCATTTGTCACACTGAATGAAGAAGCCATTGTCAAGTCTGTTGACACCATGGTTGACAATATTGAAAAAGCTAACATTATCTTCTTTGCAGGTGGCTTCTCAGCTGCGGATGAACCAGATGGATCAGCTAAATTTATCGTTAACATCTTGCTCAATGAAAAAGTACGTGCAGCCATTGATAGCTTCATCGAAGGTGGTGGTTTGATTATCGGTATCTGTAACGGATTCCAAGCTCTTGTCAAATCAGGTCTTCTTCCATATGGTAACTTTGAAGATGCAAGCAGTACTAGTCCAACCCTCTTCTACAATGATGCCAATCAACACGTAGCTAAGATGGTTGAAACACGTATTGCTAACACGAACTCACCATGGCTTGCTGGAGTGGAAGTTGGTGACATCCATGCCATCCCAGTATCACACGGTGAAGGTAAGTTTGTCGTGACAGCTGAAGAATTTGCAGAGCTTCGTGACAATGGTCAAATCTTTAGCCAATACGTTGACTTCGAAGGCCAACCAAGCATGGATTCTAAATACAATCCAAATGGTTCTGTCCATGCGATTGAAGGTATCACAAGTAAGAACGGTCAAATCATTGGTAAGATGGGACACTCAGAACGTTTCGAAGACGGTCTCTTCCAAAATATTCCAGGAAATAAAGACCAATATCTCTTTGCATCAGCGGTTAAATACTTTACTGGGAAATAGGCTTTGCAGATTTTCTAATAGAGAACCATCAGTAAATGTAAAATCAAGTAGATCTAACTTACGACAATTGCAAATGATTTATTGTTGCGAGTGAAACGAGCTCTGCCGTATCATTCCGCTCTAGTATCGTTAAGGAATGATACACAAATAAAAATTAGGTATATAAAATGACATACGAAGTAAAATCTCTTAATGAAGAATGTGGTGTTTTTGGTATCTGGGGTCACCCAGACGCTGCCAAATTGACCTATTTTGGACTCCATAGTCTTCAGCACCGTGGTCAGGAGGGGGCAGGAATCCTCTCCAATGACCAAGGGAAATTGAAGCGTCATCGTGATATGGGGCTTTTATCAGAAGTCTTCAAAAATCCTGCGAATTTGGATAAATTGACAGGAACTGGAGCGATTGGGCACGTGCGTTATGCGACTGCGGGAGAAGCTTCTGTAGACAATATCCAACCTTTCCTTTTCCGCTTTCATGATATGCAGTTTGGTTTGGCTCATAATGGGAATCTGACCAATGCAGAATCGCTCAAGCAAGAATTGGAACAAAGAGGAGCGATTTTCAGCTCAACCTCTGACTCTGAAATCTTGGCTCACCTTATTCGCCGTAGCCACAATCCAAACCTGATGGGTAAAATCAAGGAAGCACTCAGTCTTGTTAAAGGTGGTTTTGCTTATCTCTTGATGTTTGAAGATAAGTTAATTGCAGCGCTTGACCCAAATGGCTTCCGTCCTCTGTCAATCGGGAAAATGGCTAATGGAGCAGTAGTGGTTTCATCTGAAACCTGTGCCTTTGAAGTAATCGGTGCTGAGTGGATTCGCGACGTAAAACCAGGCGAGATTGTCATTATTGATGACAATGGCATCCAGTATGACAGCTATACAAACGATACTCAGTTAGCTATCTGTTCCATGGAGTATATCTACTTCGCACGTCCTGACTCCAATATCCACGGAGTCAATGTCCATACGGCTCGTAAGAGAATGGGAGCTCAACTGGCACGTGAGTTCAAGTATGAAGCTGATATCGTAGTCGGGGTGCCAAACTCCTCTCTTAGCGCAGCTATGGGATTTGCCGAAGAATCAGGTCTGCCAAATGAAATGGGGCTTATCAAGAACCAATATACCCAACGAACCTTCATCCAGCCGACCCAAGAATTGCGCGAGCAAGGGGTTCGGATGAAGTTATCTGCTGTTTCTGGTGTGGTTAAAGGAAAACGTGTGGTCATGATTGATGACTCGATTGTACGAGGCACGACATCTCGTCGTATCGTAAAATTGCTGAAAGAAGCAGGTGCTACAGAAGTTCATGTGGCGATTGCTAGCCCAGCTCTGGCTTATCCATGTTTCTATGGAATTGATATTCAGAGTCGTGAGGAATTGATTGCGGCCAATCATACCGTTGAGGAAACTTGCCAAATCATTGGTGCGGATAGTTTGACCTATCTTTCGATTGATGGCTTGATTGATTCTATCGGCATCGAAACAGATGCGCCAAATGGCGGCCTCTGTGTGGCTTACTTTGATGGGAAATATCCAACTCCTCTCTACGACTATGAAGAAGACTATCGTAGAAGTTTGGAAGAAAAAACGAGTTTTTACAAATAAAATTCCCCATTGAAGGAAAGGAAAAGGAAAAAACAAATGACAAATAAAAATGCTTATGCTCCACGTCTCACTACTGACTAAAAGCTAAAGCATTTGTCAGTAGACGCTTTCTCCTATGGGACCAAAGCTAGAGACCTGACTAGTATTTTTAGATAAAATAATTGTTTATCTAAAAATACGTCGCAGTCTTTCTCAAAAAAAGAAAAGGATTAAAAATGACAAATAAAAAAATGCATACGCTCAATCAGGTGTGGATGTTGAAGCGGGTTATGAAGTTGTTGAACGCATCAAAAAACACGTAGCACGTACAGAGCGTGCGGGTGTTATGGGAGCTCTTGGTGGTTTCGGTGGTATGTTCGACCTTTCAAAAACAGGTGTTAAAGAGCCAGTTTTGATTTCAGGAACTGACGGTGTTGGAACCAAGCTCATGCTAGCTATCAAGTACGACAAACACGATACTATCGGTCAAGACTGTGTGGCTATGTGTGTCAACGATATCATCGCTGCAGGTGCTGAGCCCCTTTACTTCCTTGACTACGTAGCAACTGGTAAAAATGAACCAGCTAAGCTAGAACAAGTGGTTGCTGGTGTGGCTGAAGGTTGTGTACAAGCAGGTGCGGCCCTCATCGGTGGGGAAACTGCTGAAATGCCTGGTATGTATGGTGAAGACGACTATGACTTGGCTGGTTTCGCAGTCGGTGTTGCAGAAAAATCTCAAATCATCGACGGTTCAAAGGTAGCAGAGGGAGACGTCCTTCTCGGACTTGCTTCCAGTGGTATTCACTCAAATGGTTACTCACTCGTGCGTCGCGTCTTTGCCGATTATACAGGTGAAGAAGTCCTCCCAGAATTGGAAGGCAAAAACTTAAAGACGTTCTTTTGGAGCCAACTCGTATCTACGTTAAAGCTGTTCTGCCACTGATCAAAGAAGAATTGGTGAATGGTATTGCCCACATCACAGGTGGTGGTTTCATCGAAAATGTACCTCGTATGTTCGCGGATGATTTGGCGGCTGAAATTGACGAAAGCAAAGTCCCAGTTCTTCCAATTTTCAAAGCTCTTGAAAAATATGGTCAAATCAAACACGAAGAAATGTTTGAAATCTTCAACATGGGTGTCGGTCTTATGCTTGCGGTTAAACCAGAAAATGTTGAACGTGTCAAAGAACTTCTTGACGAATCTGTTTATGAAATCGGTCGTATTGTGAAGAAAGATGGCGCAAGTGTGGTGATTAAATAATGGCTAAAAAGATTGCTGTTTTTGCCTCTGGCAACGGCTCAAACTTTCAGGTGATTGCAGAACAATTTCCAGTAGAATTTGTCTTTTCAGATCACCGGGATGCCTATGTCTTAGAACGTGCCGAAAAGCTAGGGGTTTTATCCTATGCCTTCGAACTCAAGGAGTTTGAGAGCAAAGCAGATTACGAAGGAGCCATCGTCGAGCTCTTGGATGAGCACGAGATTGACCTAGTCTGTTTGGCGGGTTATATGAAAATCGTCGGGCCAACTCTCTTAGCAGCTTATGAAGGTCGCATCATCAATATCCATCCGGCTTACTTGCCAGAATTTCCAGGAGCTCATGGGATTGAGGACGCTTGGAATGCTGGTGTTACTGAGAGTGGCGTGACCATTCACTGGGTGGATTCGGGTGTGGACACCGGCAAGGTCATCAAACAAGTCCGTGTACCACGCCTTGAAGGGGATACCCTTGATACTTTCGAGACTCGCATCCACGAAACAGAGTACAAACTTTATCCAGAAGTCTTGGATAGTTTGGGGGCTGCACGAAAATAAGGAAGCCCTCGAGCTGAAAGAAAATTTTCGATTGTAGCAAAGAAAGAACTTTTTTAAAAAGGAAAAGAAAGAACATGACTAAACGTGCACTAATTAGTGTCTCAGATAAAGCGGGCATCGTTGAATTTGCCCAAGAACTCAAAAAACTTGGTTGGGATATCATCTCAACAGGTGGGACCAAGGTTGCCCTTGACAATGCTGGTGTTGACACCATTGCTATCGATGATGTGACTGGTTTCCCAGAAATGATGGACGGCCGTGTCAAGACTCTCCATCCAAATATTCACGGTGGTCTCCTCGCTCGTCGTGACTTGGATAGCCACTTGGAAGCGGCCAAGGATAACAAAATCGAATTGATTGACCTTGTAGTGGTCAATCTCTATCCTTTCAAGGAAACCATTCTCAAACCAGATGTGACCTACGCTAACGCGGTTGAGAACATCGATATCGGTGGGCTATCTATGCTTCGTTCAGCAGCGAAGAATCATGCCAGCGTGACCGTTGTTGTAGACCCTGCTGACTATGCTGTTGTGCTTGACGAATTGGCAGCTAATGGCGAAACAAGCTATGAAAATCGCCAGCGGTTGGCAGCGAAAGTATTCCGCCACACAGCGGCTTATGATGCCTTGATTGCAGAATACTTCACAGCTCAAGTGGGTGAAACAAAACCTGAAAAACTCACTTTGACTTATGACCTCAAGCAACCTATGCGTTACGGTGAAAACCCTCAACAAGACGCAGACTTCTACCAAAAAGGTTTGCCAACGGCTTACTCCATTGCATCAGCTAAACAACTTAACGGCAAAGAATTGTCCTTCAACAATATCCGTGACGCTGATGCTGCTATCCGTATTATCCGCGATTTCAAAGAACGTCCAACCGTTGTGGCTCTCAAACACATGAACCCGTGCGGTATCGGTCAGGCTGATGACATCGAGACTGCTTGGGACTACGCTTATGAGTCTGATCCAGTGTCTATCTTTGGTGGAATCGTCGTTCTTAACCGTGAGGTAGATGCTGCGACAGCTGAGAAGATGCACGGCGTTTTCCTTGAAATCATCATCGCACCAAGCTATACGGATGAAGCGCTAGCCATTTTGACCAACAAAAAGAAAAACTTGCGCATTCTTGCCTTGCCATTTGACGCACAAGATGCTAGTGAAGTAGAAGCAGAATACACAGGTGTTGTCGGTGGACTCCTCGTTCAAAACCAAGACGTGGTCAAAGAAAGCCCAGCTGACTGGCAAGTGGTAACCAAACGCCAACCAACTGAGACAGAAGCGACTGCCCTTGAGTTTGCTTGGAAAGCTATCAAGTATGTCAAATCAAACGGAATCATTGTAACCAATGACCACATGACACTTGGTGTCGGTCCTGGTCAAACCAACCGTGTGGCTTCCGTCCGTATCGCCATTGATCAAGCTAAAGACCGCCTTGACGGTGCTGTCCTTGCTTCGGATGCCTTCTTCCCATTTGCGGATAACGTGGAAGAAATCGCAAAAGCAGGTATCAAGGCCATCATCCAGCCTGGTGGATCCGTCCGTGACCAAGAATCCATCGAAGCTGCGGATAAATATGGCTTAACTATGGTCTTCACAGGCGTGAGACATTTTAGACATTAAGAAAATAAAAGGGAAGAAAACAGTTTCTTTCCTTTTTTTGCTTTAAAAGCGAAACGAAACAAGATTGAAACGAACGTTTATGGTATAATATTAGTAAATAATTCGCAAAAGAGGTTGAAAGATGAAGCTGTTAGTTGTCGGCTCGGGTGGTCGTGAACATGCCATTGCTAAGAAGTTGCTTGAGTCAAAAGACGTTGAAAAAGTCTTTGTAGCTCCTGGAAATGACGGTATGACTCTGGATGGTCTGGAATTGGTAAATATCTCTATTTCCGAACATTCTAAATTGATTGAGTTTGCAAAAGCCAACGATATTGCTTGGTCCTTCATTGGTCCAGATGACGCTCTTGCTGCTGGAATCGTGGATGATTTCAATGCAGCTGGTCTCAAAGCCTTTGGTCCAACAAGATTGGCAGCGGAGTTGGAGTGGTCCAAGGATTTTGCTAAGGAAATCATGGTCAAGTACGGCGTTCCGACAGCAGCCTATGGCACATTTTCTGACTTTGAGGAAGCCAAGGCCTACATCGAAGAAAAAGGCGCTCCAATCGTTGTCAAGGCAGACGGTTTGGCCCTTGGGAAAGGTGTCGTCGTTGCTGAGACAGTTGAGCAAGCCGTCGGAGCTGCTCACGAGATGCTTTTGGACAATAAATTCGGTGATTCAGGTGCGCGTGTGGTTATCGAGGAGTTTCTTGCAGGAGAGGAATTTTCACTTTTTGCCTTTGTCAATGGTGACAAGTTCTACATCATGCCAACAGCTCAGGACCACAAACGTGCTTATGATGGAGACAAGGGGCCCAACACTGGTGGAATGGGTGCCTATGCGCCAGTTCCTCACTTGTCACAGAGCGTGGTTGACACAGCGGTTGACACCATTGTCAAGCCAGTCCTCGAAGGTATGATCAAAGAAGGTCGTCCATACACAGGTGTCCTTTACGCGGGGCTTATCTTGACTGCTGACGGGCCTAAAGTCATCGAGTTTAACGCTCGTTTCGGAGATCCTGAAACGCAAATTATTTTACCTCGTTTGACATCTGACTTTTCACAAAATATCACTGACATTTTGGAAGGCAAAGAGCCAGCCATCACTTGGACGGACAAGGGTGTGACACTAGGCGTGGTTGTAGCTTCAAACGGATACCCACTCGCTTATGAGAAGGGTGTCAAGCTTCCAGCCAAGACAGAAGGCGACATCATCACTTACTATGCTGGTGCTAAATTCTCTGAAAACGATCAAGACCTCCTCTCAAACGGAGGACGTGTTTACATGTTGGTCACCACAGCTGATACTGTCAAAGAAGCCCAAGACACCATCTACAAGGAACTTGCCCAACAAAAAACAGAAGGCCTCTTCTATCGAACAGATATCGGAAGCAAGGCGAACAAATAAAATTTCAAAAGCGACTGAGTCGCCAAACTCGATAATGGTCGTTTAATTTGCGAGCATTAGCGAGCTAGTATAGGATAATCGTCGCAGTAGTGGAACTCCTAGTAGCTTTGCTACTAGGAGCGGAAAACTGGAGACTCAGGCTCCAGTTTTAGTAATGGGACGCCCTAGGCGGTCGCTTACGTCCGCACTACATTAGACGATTATCAAAAAAAGGAGAAGAAATGAAACCAGTAATTTCCATCATCATGGGCTCAAAATCAGACTGGGTAACCATGCAAAAAACAGCAGAAGTCCTAGACCGCTTCGGTGTAGCCTACGAAAAGAAAGTTGTCTCTGCCCACCGCACACCTGACCTCATGTTCAAACATGCCGAGGAAGCACGGAGTCGCGGTATCAAGGTCATTATTGCAGGTGCGGGTGGCGCAGCCCATTTGCCAGGTATGGTAGCTGCCAAAACAACCCTTCCAGTTATCGGGGTACCCGTCAAGTCTCGTGCTCTTAGCGGTGTAGATTCGCTCTATTCTATCGTTCAGATGCCGGGTGGAGTACCAGTCGCAACTATGGCTATCGGTGAAGCAGGTGCGACCAATGCGGCCCTCTTTGCCCTCCGTCTCCTTTCAGTAGAGGATCAGGCTATTGCGACAGCATTGGCAGATTTCGCAGAAGAACAAGGAAAAATCGCAGAGGAGTCGACGAATGAACTCATCTAAAACAATCGGAATTATCGGTGGTGGTCAGCTGGGTCAGATGATGGCCATTTCTGCTATCTATATAGGTACTAAGGTCATCGCATTGGACCCAGTCGCTGATTGTCCAGCCTCTCGTGTGGCGGAAATCATCGTAGCTCCTTATAACGATGTGGAAGCTCTTCGTCAGTTGGCAGACCGCTGTGATGTCCTGACCTATGAATTTGAAAATGTCGATGCCGATGGTTTGGACGCTGTCATCAAGGATGGACAACTCCCTCAAGGGACCGACCTGCTTCGAATCTCCCAAAACCGTATTTTTGAAAAGGACTTTCTTTCCAACAAGGCTCAAGTTACCGTTGCTCCATACAAGGTTGTGACCTCAAGCCAAGATTTGGCAGATATCGACCTCTCGAAAAACTATGTCCTCAAGACGGCGACTGGTGGTTACGATGGTCACGGTCAAAAGGTCATTCGTTCAGAAGCAGATTTAGAAGAAGCCTATACATTAGCCAATTCAGCCGACAGCGTTTTGGAAGAATTTGTCAACTTTGACCTTGAAATTTCTGTCATTGTGTCTGGTAACGGCAAGGACGTGACGGTTTTCCCAGTTCAGGAAAATATCCACCGCAACAACATCCTATCTAAGACCATTGTGCCAGCTCGCATTTCAGAAAGTCTAGCTGAAAAAGCCAAAACCATGGCAGTGCGAATCGCTGAACAACTTAACTTGTCTGGAACCCTTTGCGTGGAAATGTTTGCGACTGCTGATGACATTATTGTCAACGAAATTGCACCACGCCCACACAACTCAGGCTACTACTCTATTGAAGCCTGCGACTTCTCCCAGTTTGATACGCATATCTTAGGTGTTCTTGGAGCACCATTACCAGCCATTCAGCTACATGCACCTGCTGTTATGCTCAATGTTCTCGGCCAACATGTCGAGGCCGCTGAGCAATACGTGACAGAAAATCCAAGCGCCCACCTCCACCTGTATGGTAAAATAGAAGCAAAGCACAACCGTAAGATGGGACACGTGACCTTGTTTAGTGATGTACCGGATGAGGTTGGAGAATTTGGGAAAGGTTAAATTTCAGAAGGGATATAAGACATGGAAAATAAGGTGTATTATGGAGAATATTCTTTGGAACATTGGAAAGAATTGATTTTAAAAAAGAATATTATTTTACCCGGTTATCAACGTTATTTTGTTTGGGATGCCCAGAAAGCTAAAAAGCTGATTGAAAGTTTTGAAAAAAATGAGTTTGTTCCGCCGGTGACAATAGGATCATACGTAACGAGTGAAGGACGTGAAAATTTAATACTTGATGGACAACAAAGGTTAACAAGTATTTTATTGAGCTATTTGGGAATTTTTCCAAATAAAGAGAAATATAAAAAAGTAGTTCAAACTTTGGCAGATGATAACGATACAGAGCTGGATGATGACGAGTATGACAATGTTTTAGAATGGTCTTTGAATTATCTGACAGATAAAGGTAGTAATAAAGAAAAGATACTATCTGAAATTGAAATAAGCACTTATGATGAAATTCCTTCGGTTGATGATAAGTTTATGAGAAATCATTATCTAGGATTTTCTTACTTAGTACCACAGAAAGATATTGGGAGAGCAGATATAGAATTTTATTCTGAACAGCAAAATTTTTATTCTTCTGTATTTCGTAATATTAATATACAAGGAGAACCGTTGTTACCTCAAGAAAGTAGAAAGTCTCTCTATTTCCTAAAAGATACATTGGTAGATTTCTTTGAACCAAAATTTTCAAATCTAGTGTTTGTAAATGATTCTAAAATGGATTTTGTCCGATATATAGCCATTCTTTCTCACTATAGAAAAGTTGGGAGAATAACTAAAAGTGGGATATGGATATGCACGACGAATGGAAAATTTATATGAAAAATTCATATATGCAGTTGCTAATGATGAAAATCAAAATCTATTTGAACAACTACCGAAAGAAATAATTGAAGGGGACTATAAAATTATTTTGGATGAGATAGAGAGTACTATTGAGCAATTATTTCCTGAAAGACGTTTTAAATCAATTATTGATTTAGATGTTAATTTCTTTGGTTTATTTGAGTATATGATTTTTTTCAACAGAGACAAATTGATATATCAAAAAAATCGAGCTTGATACAAGAATTACAAAATACGATATTAGAATTTAAGGAAGATAATAATCATACTAAGAATCCAGCAGCTTTAACGCATTTGAGAAATAGAATGGAGAAATCTATAGATATTTATGGGAAGTATACACTATGATTAATCATGAAAAGTTCATTCTAGCACCCATTGAAAGTGTATTAAAAGAAGCGATAGTTGCTAATTATGGAATTGGTAGTGGGATTGAAACCTACCCTGTTAATGAATATGTTATGAATTCAGTTTTTTTAAAAATGACTGGTTTTCAAGAACAAAAATTAAAATTCATTACCTGGGAAATCGCTTCTAATGATTTAGAATATAGAAGGAAGTTACTAAATAATGATGATAAATTAGGTGAATGTTCAACATTTGAGGCAAAAAACAAAGTATTTCGCAGATTAGTGGAAGCAATTACGTCATTGGATAGAGAATTTAATATTTACGAAGTTTTAGACAAGAATAATCTGCAAAAAGAAACGATAGACTATGTAAAGAAACTCTTTAAAGATACTAATCTATCAACATGGCATCAAAGAAAATTCGATTATTTTTTTAAAACGAATGTAGATAAGATAATTCCTGTTAATCAATTTCTACAGCCTACTCAAAATGGAAAGCCGGGACCACTGTTTCAAAGTGTCATCCAAAGTAGATATGATGAACTGTATGCTCAGAGAAATACACTAGCTCATAATTTATCTTCTTATAAAATTAGTTCTCAATCTTTCTTAGAGTTGGCTATTAGCACAGATAAAGACAAAAATTATTTTATCTGGTTTTCAATTTTGATACTAATTGATAAAATAGTTATTGATTTATATAATATATATGTGATGAAATTGTTAGAAGAATATTAACTATTAAATCTTACTACTTGGTTTCTGTAATGTAAAAGGAGAAAACATGATCAACCGTTACTCTCGCCCTGAAATGGCGAACATTTGGAGTGAAGAAAATAAATACCGTGCTTGGCTTGAGGTGGAAATCTTGGCTGACGAGGCATGGGCTGAGTTGGGGGAAATCCCTAAGGAAGATGTGGCTTTGATTCGCGAGAAGGCGGACTTTGACATCGACCGTATTTTGGAAATCGAGCAAGAGACTCGTCACGATGTGGTGGCCTTCACACGTGCGGTATCTGAGACGCTTGGTGAAGAGCGCAAGTGGGTTCACTATGGTTTGACTTCTACTGACGTGGTGGATACGGCCTATGGTTACCTCTACAAACAAGCCAACGATATCATCCGTCGTGACCTTGAAAACTTCCTCAACATCATCGCTGACAAGGCCAAGGAGCACAAGTTTACCATCATGATGGGTCGTACGCACGGTGTGCACGCTGAGCCGACAACTTTTGGTCTTAAATTGGCGACTTGGTATAGCGAAATGAAACGCAACATCGAGCGTTTCGAGCATGCGGCTGCTGGTGTGGAAGCTGGTAAGATTTCGGGTGCGGTTGGTAACTTTGCCAACATCCCACCATTCGTTGAAAAATACGTCTGCGACAAGCTTGGTATCCGTGCTCAAGAAATCTCAACACAGGTGCTTCCTCGTGACCTTCACGCTGAGTACTTTGCAGTTCTTGCTAGCATCGCAACTTCTATCGAGCGTATGGCTACCGAAATCCGTGGTCTGCAAAAATCTGAACAACGTGAAGTGGAAGAGTTCTTTGCTAAAGGTCAAAAAGGTTCATCTGCTATGCCTCACAAACGCAATCCAATCGGTTCTGAAAACATGACAGGTCTGGCGCGTGTGATCCGTGGTCACATGGTCACAGCCTATGAAAATGTTGCTCTTTGGCACGAACGTGACATCTCTCACTCATCAGCTGAGCGCATCATCACACCAGATACGACTATTCTGATCGACTACATGCTCAACCGTTTTGGAAATATCGTCAAAAACTTGACAGTCTTCCCAGAAAATATGATCCGCAACATGAACTCTACTTTTGGTCTAATCTTTAGCCAACGTGCCATGTTGACTTTGATTGAGAAAGGTATGACCCGTGAGCAAGCTTACGACTTGGTGCAACCAAAAACAGCCTACTCATGGGACAACCAAGTAGACTTTAAACCACTTTTGGAAGCCGATCCAGAAGTGACTTCACGCCTCACTCAAGAAGAAATCGATGAAATCTTCAACCCAACTTACTACACCAAACGAGTGGATGAAATCTTCGAACGCATTGGTTTGGGTGACTAATCATAAAATAAAAAAGCGAGATTGAATCTCGCTTTTTATTTGTGCTTATACTCAATGAAAATCAAAGAGCAAACTAGGAAGCTAGCCGCAGGCTGTACTTTAGTACGGCAAGGTGAAGCTGACGTGGTTTGAATTCGATTTTCGAAGAGTATTAATCTTTTTTCTTGCTAAGTCCATATGCTGTAAGTGCAGCCATCAAACCTGTAGCAATCAACCATTCTGAACCTTGGCTTCCTGTCTCAGGAAGTTTATTTTCTTTTGCCACAGGAGCTGGGGCTTGAGGAAGAGCTTTGTTTTCCTCGGCAGGAACAGTTGCTGGAGCTGGTTTACTTGGAATCTCTAATTTCGGTTTTTCTTCTGCAATAGGAGCTGGCATATTTGGAATCTCTAATTTCGGTTTTTCTTCTGCAATAGGAGCCGGTATATTTGGAATCTCTAGTGCTGGTTTTTCTTCCGCAACAGGAGCTAGTCCCTTCTCATCTCCCACATGTGTTACAGGAGTTCCGATTTCGATGATTTGAGTAACTGGTTCTTGAGCGACAACGCTAGTAACCAATGTTTTCACTTCACTTCCGTCAGCAGCAGTAGACACTGAATAGAAATGACTACGACGTCCCTTAACACCTTCAGTTACGACACGAGTTTGTCCCTTAGGTAAGGCATCCGTTTCACGAGTGATAGTTGTAAACGGAATTTCTTCGTCCTCGATGACAACACGTGGTTTGGCATCTGCAACAGGAGCTAGTCCCTTCTCATCTCCCACATGTGTTACAGGAGTTCCGATTTCGATGATTTGAGTAACTGGTTCTTGAGCGACAACACTAGTAACCAATGTTTTCACTTCACTTCCGTCAGTAGCAGTAGACACTGAATAGAAATGACTACGACGTCCCTTAACACCTTCAGTTACGACACGAGTTTGTCCCTTAGGTAAGGCATCCGTTTCACGAGTGATAGTTGTAAACGGAATTTCTTCGTCCTCGATGACAACACGTGGTTTGGCATCCGCAACAGGAGCTAGTCCTTTTTCATCTCCCACATGTATTACAGGTGTTCCGACTTCGATGATTTGAGTAACTGGTTCTTGAGCGACAACACTAGTAACCAGTGTTTTCACTTCGCTTCCGTCAGCAACAGTAGACACAGAGTAGAAATGACTACGACGACCCTTGACACCTTCGGTTACTACATGAGTTTCTCCCTTAGGCAATGCATCCGTTTCACGAGTGATAGTAGTGAATGGAATTTCTTCATTTTGGATGTCAACTCTTGGTTTATTTTCAGCGATAGTAGCTTGCCCGTTATCATCACCAACATGAGTGACAGGATTGCCAACTTCTACGATTTGAGTGACAGGTTCTTGAGCAACAACAGTATTGATTAAAGTTTTCACTTCAGAACCATCAGCGACAGTAGTCACAGAATAGAAATGTGTACGACGTCCCTTAACACCTTCAGTTGCGACACGAGTTTCTCCCTTAGGCAATGCATCCGTTTCACGAGTGATAGTTGTAAACGGAATTTCTTCGTCCTCGATGACAACACGTGGTTTGGCATCTGCAACAGGAGCAACTCCTTCTTCGTCGCCGACATGAGTGACAGGAGTTCCAACTTCAACCACTTGATTGACAGCTTCTTTTGTGACTTTTTCTTCAAGAACTGTTTCAGTTTCCTTACCATTTTCAGTAGTAACTGAGACGTAGATTGTACGTTCACCTTTGGCACCTTCAGTGACAACTTTTTTTCTTGTCCTGCTGGAAGGTTAGGATTTTTCCTTCTTGACAGTCTCAAATGGGATTTCTTCCGTTCTTGTGATAAGCTCTGGTCGGTTTTTCAACTGCGACAGAAGTTTCACTCTCATCAAGGCTTCCTGAGTGAGTCGCGGCTGGTTTGAGACCAAGTCTTGCTGCTTTGAGGTTAGCTACAAGTGTATTCAACTCAGCTTGTTTATTACGGTTGAGATTGTAGTTCAGTGCTTCTTTAGCAGCCTTGAGAGCATCGAGACTTTCTGTGCTATATCCTTCTAAGTTTTCAGGGATTTGAGCAAGTTCTTCGCGAAGAGCCTTGTAGTCAACACGGAAGTAGTCTTTGTTGTGATCTGCAAATGCAGTCATGAGCTCAAAGATTTCTTCTTCTTTGTACTCAGCGCTTGGTCTATCTGCCCAGATAGCTAGCATACTACCAATAGTAGGCAGGTCAACTTCAGGGTATTTAGTTGAAGCTAGCTGGTTGAATGGAGTTTTTTCAGTGTTTTCGATAGCTTTCTTGAGGAAACCACCACCATCTTCAGGTTTTTGACCGAGGATATAGTACCAGTCTCCGTTAGTGTTAAGGAACTTATACCCCTTGCTTGCTAGATATTGAGGAGATGCAAGGTTATAACCCCACCAACCTTTAGACCAGTAAGAGATGATAACATCTTTATCAAACTCTACATCGTCCTTATCTTCATAGTAGAAGCCATCGTTAAAGGCCATTGGTTGAAGACCTTTTTCTTTAGCCATGGCAGCTAGACTATTAGCATAATCTGCAAACTTACCATAGAGTCCATACCACTTGAGGTAGTACCAACCTTGAGCATTAGTAGCATCATTGGCATACTCATCTGTACCATAGTTAAAGATTTTAGTCTTGCCTGCAAAGAAGTCCATGTATTTGCCGATAAGGGCTTTTTGTAAAGTTCATTGCTTCTTCGTTTTTCAAGGTCCATGGTTGTTTTTGAAACCTTGTCAAAGTTAGCTTGAGGGTTTGCAATGCCCAATTTTTTTCCATAGCGACAAGCATAGCATCCATGTACGTAGGACTGTTGATAGCAGGGATGATTCCAATGCCTCTATCCTTAGCATATTGGATAAGCTCAGTGATTTCAGCCTGGTTCAAAGTTGTTCCATTTGGATCATCGTAGTAAGCTTTTGTTCCTTCAATGATGGCATTTTTTACATCGTCACTTGCATAGGTCTTGCCGTTTGCAGTGATTGTCATGTCATCCAAGAGGAAGCGAAGTCCATCATTTCCAAGGAGGAGATGAAGGTCAGAGTAACCAAGTTCGCTGGCTTTATCTACGATACGTTTGAGTTGGTCTAGAGTGAAGTATTTACGTCCAGCATCGATTGAGATAACCTTATTTTTCTCAAGTTTTTCAACTTCGCGTTTGGCATCTTCTTCTTTTTGAGCTTCTGGTGTGAAGGTTAAGTTGCTAACAGCTTCTTGGAGTTTTGCAATTGCTTGGTCAATGCTATCTTGTTCAGCGCGGCTGAGGTTGCTATCAAGAGAGCGAATGGCTTTTTCAGCTTCTTTAACGGCAGCAATACTTTCTGCAGTATAGCGACTAAGGTCAGTTGGCACTTCTTTAAGAGCTTGTTCAGCAGACTCGTAGTCAGCAGCGAAGTACTCAGCGTTAGAGTTTGCGAATTGACGCATAAGCTTGAAGAGACGAGATGGAGAGTAGCGTGCAGATGGAGTATCAGCCCAAGCAGCTACCATCCCACCGATAATAGGAACATCAGCTCCTTCTGTTTTTGGAACTGAAGTAATCGGTGTGCTCTTAATACCATTCAAACCTTGATCAAGGTTGTACCAACCCTGTCCATCAGCATTACGGCCGAGAACGTAGTACCAAGCATCATTAGTGTTGAGGATTTCGTGTCCTTTTTCAACTAGTAGTTTAGAAGAAGCGACATCATAACCGCCCCAACCACCAGTCCACATAGACACGATGATGTCTTTGTCAAAGGTACCGAACGTAGTGTCACTATTATAGTAGATACCGTCATTGAAGGCCATTGGTTTAAGACCATGAGATTTGACGATATGAGCTAGGTCATTAGCATAGGCGATGAATTTATCATAACCCTTATCTGGGAAGCCATCTTCTGGATACCATTTATAGGCTTGAAGCACACTCCATCCTTTGGCATCAGTAGCGTCATTAGCATACTCATCCAAACCGATGTTGAAGATTTCAGACTTGCCAGCAAAGTAAGCAGCGTATTTATCAATCAAAGCTTTTGTGAAGGCAACTGCTTTTTCATTATCAAGGTCAACGGTACGTGCAGATTCTTTACCAAAGTAGTTGAAGTTAGGCTTTTCAATGCCAAGCTCTTTCATGGCGTTAAGGATAGCATCCATGTGACCTGGGCTATTGACTGTTGGGATAAGTCCAATTCCTTTATCCTTAGCATAGTTAATCAAGTCGGTCATTTCACTTTCGGATAAATGATTGCCATTTGGATCATTGTAATAGGCATTGGTTCCATTTTCAACAGCACGTTTGACATCATCGCTTGCGTAAGTTTTGTCACCTACAGTTAGAGACATATCATCAAGCATGAAGCGCAAGCCATCATTTCCGACTAGGAGATGAAGATCAGTATAGCCATAGTGTTTGGCCTTGTCGATGATTTCTTTCAGTTGTTCAGGAGAGAAGTATTTACGCCCTGCATCGATAGAAACGATTTTCTTTTTAGCCAGTTTTTCATTGACTTGAGCTGCTCGTTCTGTAGCGACTGCGGGTGCTTCGACCTTAGCAACTTCTTTGTTTTCTTCTTTTTCTTTTTCAGATTCTGCCTTCTTAGCTTCTTCAGTAATTTCTGCCTTAGCTGGAGTTTCTTCTGCTGTGACTGGTTCTGATACGGCAGGGTGCAGGAGCAACTTCAACTTTTGGAGCTTCAGTAGTTGCTACTGGAGCTGCTGGAGTAGCATTTTCTGTTGTTGGAGCAGTCTCGAGTTTTTCTTCACTCGTTGGTGGAGTGACTTCTCCAGTAGTTTGGACAGCAGGCTGATTTTCTGTTGGAGCAGGTACGACTCCGTCAGCAGCAACAGCTTGAGCCTGAAAGGCAAAGCCGATCAATACAGGGAAGCTCCGATTGCATATTTACGAATAGAGAAGCGCTGTTTATTTTCTGGTTTCATTAAAAAACCTCCCTTTTGAACTTTTTGATAGCGTTTTCACATACTAATCCTATTTTATGTTCTAACTAAAATAAAGTCAAGTTTTTGAGGAAATTACTATAAAAAATAGAATAATTTATAAATTAAGATACATTTTTTAAGTTTTGACTATTTTTTAGTAAAAAGGTTACTAATTATAGAATTGCTTGAAATGCTATTCTCAGGGAAGGGAGCTGATGCTATAATGGGTATATAAAAACCCTGAGACAGTTGCCTCAGGATTTTTATAAATTAGTGACCACGGTCACAAGAAATGAATTTAATTTTGTAGAAATCAGAACGTTTATAAGTTTCGATGTATTCCAAAACTTGACCAGTTGCTTCAAGCTGAGTTGTCTTAGTTTGGAAAACAGTTGGGAATTTAGTGTCGATTCCTAAAATAGAAGCAGCATGTTTTGGAGTCGGAAAATACAATTTCGTTAATTTCTTCAAAATGCTCGTCATTCATGTGAATGTGGTAGTCCAATTTGAAACGAGTATAGATAGAACTATAGTATTCAAGATTTGGATAGTTGGCATTGATGTATTGTTCAGGAATGTATGAATTGTGATAGATATAGGTAACGCCATTTGTTTCACGAACACGTTCAATCTTATAATAGAATTGATCGTCGCGTAGTACCAAGTTTTTCTAAATATTTAAGATCGTTCCCACGTTCGATAGAAAGAACAGTTACTTTATCATCTTTGGTTTCGAAGATTTCTACATCAGAAAATTCAACGAGTTTATGTTTACGTGCACGAGCTACGAAAGTTCCTTTACCTTGTTGGCGGACAATATATCCATCTTTGGCAAGGTCGTTCAAGGCACGAACGACTGTGATTGAACTAACATCATACATGGAAATCAATTCTGCTTCAGTGTAGAACTTATCTCCACTAGCGAATTGACCAGAAATGATCTTATTTTTTTCAATTCATCTTTAATGTATTGATACTTTGGAATTGCCATATTTTCACCTCATTTTTTTCCTTCTCCACTTATCATTTTAACATAAATTCTAAAAAAATAGTAGAAAAGCACAGAAAAAAAATTAAAATATCGGAATAAGAATTTAGAATAGATATAAATAATTTGTGTTTTCCTCCTTAATTTCATTAGTTTTTTTAGAATGTTGATTTTTATAGGATTTAAGAAGAGTTTTTAGAAAAAGATTCAGTAAAAAAAATAGAAAAAAATTTTTAAAGAAAATTTCAAAAACTATTGACATTATTCCCCGATTGGTTTATAGTTGATATAACAATACATGAAAGCGCAAACTTTTTCGCTTTTTAGGGGAGGAAGAATGGCAAGATTTGAAATTAAAGATGATTTCTATCTGGATGGGAAACCATTCAAGATTTTTATCTGGCGCCATTCACTATTTTTAGAGTTCCTGCGGAAGATTGGCATCATTCATTGTATAACCTCAAGGCACTAGGTTTCAATACGGTTGAGACTTATGTTGCTTGGAACATGCATGAACCTGCTGAAGGTAACTTTAACTTTGAAGGCAATCTTGATTTAGAGAGATTTCTTCAAACTGCACAAGATTTGGGCTTATATGCAATTGTACGTCCTTCTCCATTTATCTGTGCAGAATGGGAATTCGGTGGTTTACCAGCATGGCTCTTGACCAAGGATATGAGAATTCGGTCATCTGACCCAGCTTTCATTGACATGGTTGGTCGCTACTATGATCAGTTGCTTCCACGTCTAGTTCCAAGATTATTGGAAAACGGTGGGAACATTCTCATGATGCAAGTCGAAAATGAGTACGGATCCTATGGCGAGGACAAGACCTACTTGAGGGAAATTCGACATTTGGTGGAAGAACGAGCAGTTACTTGTCCGCTTTTCACATCAGATGGACCATGGCGAGCAACTCTTAAGGCTGGAACCTTAATTGAGGATGATCTCTTTGTGACAGGGAACTTTGGTTCCAAAGGTCGCTTATAATTTCTCACAGATGCAAGAATTCTTTGATGAGCACGGCAAGAAATGACTACTCATGTGTATGGAATTCTGGGATGGCTGGTTCAATCGATGGAAAGAACCAATCATCAAGCGTGAACCTGAGGAATTAGCAGAAGCTGTTCATGAGGTTCTAGAGCTAGGCTCTATCAACCTTTACATGTTCCACGGTGGAACCAACTTTGGTTTTATGAATGGTTGTTCAGCTCGAGGAACCATTGATTTACCACAAGTAACATCTTATGATTATGACGCTCTTCTTGATGAAGCTGGTAACCCAACTGCTAAATATTTCGCAGTCAAAGACATGATGGCGACTTACTATCCTGAGTATCCGCAATCTGAACCGCTTTACAAAGAGAGTATGGAAGTTGAAAACATTCCACTGGTCGAGAAAGTTTCTCTTTTCGAAACCTTGGATAGCCTGACAAGTCCGATCGAAAGTCTCTACCCTAAGAAAATGGAAGAGCTAGGACAAGGTTACGGCTACCTACTCTATCGTACGGAAGCAAGTTGGGATGCGGATGAAGAACGCATTCGAATCATTGACGGACGCGATAGAGCTCAACTCTTTATCGATGGTAAACGAGTGGCAACACAGTACCAAACAGAAATCGGTGAAGATATCTTTTATCAAGGCAAAAAGAAAGCGCTATCTAGATTTGACATCCTTATTGAAAATATGGGGCGTGTCAACTATGGACACAAATTCTTAGCAGATACGCAGCGAAAGGAATTCGCACAGGTGTTTGTAAAGATTTGCATTTCTTGCTCAACTGGAAGCAATATCCACTTCCTCTTGATAACCCAGAGAATATTGATTTCTCTAAGGGATGGACAGAAGGGCAACCCGCCTTTTACGCTTATGACTTTGAAGTCAAGGAGCCGAAGGATACCTACTTAGACTTATCTGAGTTTGGTAAAGGGATTGCTTATATCAACGGACATCATCTAGGTCGTTTCTGGAATGTCGGTCCAACCTTATCTCTTTATATTCCACATAGCTATCTCAAAGAAGGTGCCAACCGCATCATTATCTTTGAAACAGAAGGGGAATATAAGGAACAAATACATTTAACTTGTAAACCTACACTAAAACTTATAAAGGGGGAAAACTTATGACAATTGTAGGATGCCGTATTGATGGGCGCTTAATTCACGGACAAGTCGCAAACCTTTGGTCTGCTAAACTTAATGTTTCACGTATCATGGTCGTTGACAATGATGTTGTGAATAATGACGTTGAAAAAAGCGGCTTGAAACTTGCAACACCACCAGGTGTAAAACTTAGTATTTTGCCAGTTGATAAAGCAGCAGCGAATATCCTTGCTGGTAAATACGATAGCCAACGTCTTTTGATTGTAGCACGCAAACCTGACCGTTTCCTCGGTTTGGTAGAAGCGGGTGTGTCGCTTGAAACAGTCAATGTCGGTAATATGTCTCAAACACCAGAAACACGTGCGATCACACGTTCTATCAACGTAGTAGATAAAGACGTAGAAGATTTCCGTAAATTAGCGGAAAAAGGTGTTAAACTTACTGCTCAAATGGTTCCAAATGATCCAGTTTCAGACTTTTTGAGCTTATTAAAATAGGAAAAAATTTTTAGGAGGTCATTGTTATGATACAATGGTGGCAAATTTTACTTCTCACTCTGTACTCAGCTTATCAAATCTGTGATGAGTTGACGATCGTTTCTTCTGCAGGTTCCCCTGTATTCGCTGGTTTCATTACTGGTTTAGTCATGGGAGATTTGACAACTGGTTTGTTTATCGGTGGTAGCTTGCAGTTATTTGTACTTGGGGTAGGTACCTTCGGTGGTGCTTCTCGTATCGACGCAACTTCTGGTGCGGTTCTTGCGACAGCTTTCTCAGTTTCACAAGGTATCGAAACAGATCTTGCGATCACTACAATCGCTGTACCAGTAGCGGCACTTTTGACTTACTTCGACGTACTTGGTCGTATGACTACTACATTCTTCGCACACCGTATTGATGCTGCGATCGAACGCTTTGACTATAAAGCAATCGAACGTAACTACCTTCTTGGTGCGCTTCCATGGGGTCGCTTCTCGTGCCCTTCCAGTATTCTTCGCCCTAGCTTTCGGAGGAGAATTCGTACAAGGTGTTGTAAACCTTGTTAAAGAATACCAATGGGTTGCAGACGGTTTGACTCTTGCAGGTCGTATGCTTCCAGGTCTTGGATTCGCTATCTTGCTTCGTTACCTTCCAGTTAAACGTAACCTTCACTACCTTGCTATGGGATTCGGTTTGACAGCTATGTTGACTGTACTTTACTCAAACGTAACAAGTCTTGGTGGAGCAGTTGCTGGTCTCATTGGCACTCTTCCTGCTGAAGTTGCAGAAACTATCGGTTTTGCTAACAACTTCAAAGGATTGTCTATGATCGGTATCTCTATCGTAGGTATCTTCCTTGCAGTTGTTCACTTCAAGAACAGCCAGAAAGTTGCTGTAGCGACACCTTCTACTCAGTCAGAAAGTGGGGAAATTGAAGATGACGAATTCTAATTACAAATTAACAAAAAGAAGATTTTTAATCAAATTAACAAACGTAGCTTGTTCACTTTCCAATTGGGATGGAACTACGAACGTATGCAAGCATCAGGTTACCTTTACATGATCTTGCCACAATTGCGTAAAAATGTATGGAGATGGAACTCCTGAGTTGAAAAGAAATGATGAAAGTTCATACTCAATTCTTCAACACTTCACCATTCTTCCACACAATCATCGCTGGTTTTTGACCTTGCCATGGAAGAAAAAAAGATGGCGTTGTCTCTAAAGATGCGGTTAACGGTATCAAGACAGGTTTGATGGGACCATTCGCTCCTCTTGGAGATACAATTTTTGGTTCACTTGTACCTGCTATCATGGGATCTATCGCTGCAACAATGGCTATCGCTGGTCAACCTTGGGGTATCTTCCTTTGGATCGCAGTTGCAGTAGCGTATGACATCTTCCGTTGGAAACAGTTGGAATTTGCATACAAAGAAGGGGTTAACCTTATCAACAACATGCAAAGTACTTTGACAGCTTTGATTGAAGCTGCATCTGTACTTGGTGTATTCATGATGGGTGCTCTTGTAGCAACAATGATCAACTTTGAAATTTCTTACAAATTGCCAATCGGTGAGAAAATGATTGACTTCCAAGACATCTTGAACTCAATCTTCCCACGTTTGCTTCCAGCAATCTTCACTGCCTTCATCTTCTGGTTGCTTGGTAAGAAAGGTATGAACTCTACAAAAGCAATCGGTATTATCATTGCTCTTGCAGTTGGACTTTCATTCATCGGAAAATTCTTGCTTGGAATGGGCGCATAATTTATGACTAAATCATTGATTTTAGTGAGTCACGGTCGTTTCTGTGAAGAACTTAAAGGTAGCACAGAAATGATTATGGGACCACAAGATAACATTCATGCGGTGGCTCTTCTTCCAGAAGATGGACCAGAAGAATTTACTGCTAAATTTGAAGCTGCTGTTGAAGGTTTAGATGATTTCCTAGTCTTTGCAGATCTTCTTGGTGGAACACCATGTAACGTGGTGAGCCGTCTGATTATGGAAGGTCGCGACATTGAACTGTATGCAGGGATGAATCTTCCGATGGTCATTGAATTTATCAATGCTAGCCTAACAGGCATGGATGCGGACTATAAGAGTCGTGCTTCAGAAAGCATTGTGAAAGTTAATGATTTATTGGCAAGCTTCGATGACGATGAAGATGAATAATACTCTTCAAAAATCAAATTCAAACCACGTCAGCTTCGCCTTGCCGTACTTGAGTACAGCCTTCGGCTAGCTTCCTAGTTTGCTCTTTGATTTTCATTGAGTATAAGATGTGATTGCGTTAAAACGTTAAATCATCTTATAGAAAATATACATGGGAATGGGAGCGACTCCCATTCCCATGTTTTCAATCATGAAACAATATTAGATTAGAGGTTTTCAATGCTAGATTATACAAAAGAAGATTTGCTTGAGTTGGGAGCAGAGATCACCACACGAGAAATTTACCAACAACCAGATGTTTGGAAGGAAGCTTTTGAATCATACCAAGCACGCCGTGACGAAATTGCAGCCTTCTTGAAAGGAATTGCAGATAAACATGACTACATTAAGGTTATCCTGACTGGTGCTGGGACTTCAGCTTATGTGGGTGATACCTTGGTTCCATACTTCAAGGAAATCTATGACGAACGTAAATGGAATTTCAATGCTATTGCTACAACTGATATCGTTGCAAACCCACAAACCTATTTGAAAAAAGAAGTACCTACGGTTTTAGTATCCTTTGCTCGTAGTGGAAACTCACCTGAGAGTGTAGCAACCGTTGACTTAGCAAAAGCCTTAGTTGACGAGCTTTATCAAGTAACAATCACTTGTGCGGCTGAAGGGAAATTAGCACTTCAAGCCCACGGTGATGATCGCAACCTCTTGCTCTTGCAACCAGCAGCTTCTAACGATGCTGGATTTGCTATGACATCAAGCTTTACTTCAATGATGTTGACTGCACTTTTGGTCTTCGATCCAACTGAATTTGCTCTTAAAGCTGAACGTTTTGAAGTGCTTTCTAGTCTTGCTCGTAAAGTTCTTGACAATGTGGCAGATGTGAAAGAGTTGGTTGACCTAGACTTTAACCGAGTGATTTACTTAGGTGCAGGTCCATTCTTCGGACTTGCTCATGAGGCACAACTGAAAATTTTGGAATTGACTGCTGGTCAGGTTGCGACAATGTATGAAAGTCCAGTCGGCTTCCGTCACGGTCCAAAATCTCTTATCAATGAAGATACTGTAGTTTAGTCTTTGGTACTACAACAGATTATACTCGTAAGTATGACTTAGACTTGGTTCGTGAAGTTGCAGGGGACCAAATCGCTCGTCGCGTTGTTCTCTTGAGTGATCAAGCCTTTGGTCTTGAAAACGTTAAGGAAGTAGCACTTGGCTGTGGTGGTGTCTTGAATGACGTTTACCGTGTATTCCCTTATATTGTTTATGGTCAATTATTTGCTCTCTTGACTTCGCTTAGGGTTGGAAACAGACCTGATACACCATCACCTACAGGTACAGTAAACCGCGTCGTTCAAGGCGTTATTATTCACGAATTCAAATAATAAGGAGAAAAGGATGAAAGCATACACAGAACGTGTATTTGGGAAAGTTGATGGCAAGGATGTTGTCGCTTATCGCTTTGAAACAGAAGCAGGCTACCAACTAGAAATCATGACCTATGGTGCAACGATTCTACGCTATGTAACTCCTGATAAGGCTGGTAATTTTGCCAATGTTATCCTAGGCTTTGATGATTTTGACAGCTATGTAGGTAACAGTCCTAAACATGGAGCGAGTGTAGGTCCAGTTGCAGGTCGTATCGCAGGTGCGACATTCGAATTGAATGGGAAAACCTATGAACTCGAAGTCAATAACGCAAGTAACTGTAACCACAGCGGCTCAACAGGTTGGGATTCTAGTTTGTTTGAGCTAGTCGAGGTGAGCGACCATGGTTTGACTCTTTACACAGAAAGAACAGACGGGACAGGAGGTTTCCCCTGGGAACCTTAAGATTTGGATTAGCTACAAATTAGAAGAAACTGGTGCCTATGAAATTAGCTACAAGGTGACGACAGACCAGGATACCTTGGTTAATCCGACCAATCATAGCTACTTTAACTTGTCTGGCGATTTCACTCAGACGGTTGACCGCCATGTCTTCCAATTGAACACTGAGGGTATCTATCCAATCGCTCCTGACGGTGTCCCAGCTAAAGCTCCAGATGCTAATCGTGATGTGGTCAAACATATCTACAATGGTGCCTTGTTGAAAGATATCTTTGCGGAAGAAGATGAGCAAATCCAACTCGTATCTGGTTTGGACCACCCATTTGCTCTGCCTGCAGGACATGATAATGCTGGTTTCCTCTATGACCAGGGTTCAGGTCGTTTCTTACTCTTTAAGACAGAAGCACCTTGCTTTGTAGTTTATACAGCAAACTTTGTGGATGAGAGTGTCATCATCGCTGGTCAGCCGATGATTCAGCACAATGGGATTGCTCTTGAAGCACAGGCTTTACCAGATGCTATTCATAGTGACCTGAAGGATCAAGTCATTCTAAAAGCAGGTGAGACTTTCACTAGCAAAACTCGTTACGAAATTGTCGTTAAATAATAAAAAATTCTCTGAAGTTATAGGATTTCAGAGAATTTTTTATTATTCTTCATCTGGTGTGAGAATCATCGGAATGATGATTGGTTCACGTTCAGTGTTTTCGTAAAGGAATGGTCGAATGGCGTTTACGATAGCACCATTGACAGATTGGATGCTGGCATCCTTGTTTTTCAAAGCGATACGAATAGCATTGAAAAGGATGCGCTGACTTTGACGGATCAAGTCGCCAGATTCGCGCATGTAGACGAAACCACGACTAAGGATATCTGGTCCAGAAATAATCATCTGAGACTCAAAGTCTACCGTCGCGACAGCAAGTACAACACCATCTTCGGATAGGTCTCGGCGGTCTTTTAGGACTGCCGCACCGATTTCTCCGATACGATTTCCATCGACGTAGATATCTTGAGCATTGAAATGACCAGCGATACGAGCAGAGTCTGCAGTGAGGGCAAGAACATCACCATTGCTCATGATAAAGATATTGTCTTTTTCAACTCCAGTATCTACGGCAAGTCCAGCGTGGACTTTTTGCATGCGATATTCACCGTGAACAGGCATGAAGTATTTTGGTTTGATGAGGCGGAGCATGAGTTTTTGTTCTTGCTGACCACCATGTCCAGATGTATGGATGTTGTTAATCTTACCATGGATAACTTCAACACCAGCTTCAGAAATGATGTTAATCAGCTTGTTAACGCTAGTGGTGTTTCCTGGGATTGGACTAGATGAGAAGATAACCGTATCGCCAGGTTGGAGTTGCACCTGACGGTGAGTTCCGTTAGCGATACGAGAGAGGGCTGCCATAGGTTCGCCCTGACTACCTGTACAAAGGATAAGAATTTCACCTGCAGGGTAATCTTTGATTTCATTTGCTTCGATGAAGGTTCCCTTAGGAGCCTTGATGTAGCCAAGTTCGATTCCGTTAACAATAGCCTTTCCATAGAGCGTCCAAAGACAGCAATCTTACGACCTGTTTTAACAGCGGCATCAGTGGCTTGTTGGAGACGGAAGATATTTGAGGCAAAGGATGCAAAGATGATACGTCCCTCTATACCTTGAATAATCTTCATAATAGACTGACCAACGACCTTTTCAGAGTTTGTAAAGGTTGGTACTTCAGCATTTGTCGAGTCAGAGAGTAAGCAAAGCACTCCGTCTTCACCTAGGGCTGCCATACGGTGCAAGTCTGCAGGTTCACCAACTGGTGTAAAGTCAAACTTGAAGTCACCGGTACAAACGATTTTTCCTTGAGGTGTGTGGATAACAATTCCCAAAGGCTCTGGGATAGAGTGAGTTGTTCTAAAGAAAGTTGCTTTAAGATTTTTAAAGGTCAACTCAGTGTTGTGGTTGATTTCGTGAAGTGTAGCATTGCGCAAAAGGCCATGCTCTTCGAGTTTTCCACGGATCAAAGCGAGAGCTAGTGGACCTGCATAGATAGGGATATTTGCTTGCTTGAGCAAGAAAGGAATCCCACCAATATGGTCCTCGTGTCCGTGGGTAATCAAGAGAGCCTTAACGCGGTCGATGTTTTCGACAATGTAAGAGTAATCAGGGATAACGTAGTCGATACCAAGCAAGTCATCCTCTGGGAATTTAATCCCTGCATCAACGATGATGATTTCGTCTTGGTATTCGATTCCGTATGTATTTTTACCGATTTCTCCTAGACCACCAATGGCAAAAACGCCCACTTCTTCTGGTTTAAGAGTATAGGCCATATTAGAACTCCGTTATTTCGAATGCGCCAGTTTCTTTTTCGTAGTCTAGCAATTTGTCTGACAAGAGCTCGATATATTCAACGTTGAATTCTGGACGGTTTTTTTCAACAAGTTCACGGGCAATGATACGTCCCTCAAGTTCTGAGCTGGCATCAATGTCTAAGTAAAGTGAGCGTGTTGTTTCACGACGCGGGCTACGGTCTTTTGTTTCTTGATAAAAAACTTTGTAAATCATGTGTTTCCTTTCTGTTTTCAGGTCAGCTGTATTCAAAAAATTACCAGCTTGAAGCTGTTTGTTTCTATTTCATTTTCTGCCTGTATTGACCTTGATTCGTTACAATTACCTCAATTATAACATAAAAAGGGGAATTAGTAAAAGCAGGAAACATGAAAGAAGGAGCTTGAAATGTGTTTCATTTTGCCCGATACAAGTATTTGAAGACCTCAGATTCAAATGCTATAATAAAGTTAGAAAAGAGGTTTTTCCTTATGAAGGAGGGCAGGATATGTTTCAACTAGCTATTATCATTCGTCTTCTGTCCTTTGCGGGATTTGTTGCTTGTGTTTACGGTGGCAATGTTTTGTATATTCGGCTAGAGTATCGGAAAGCTAAACTCATTTGGAAGATTGGCTTCGTGACTCTGTATTCGTTTTTCCTTCTCCTAGTGACCTATGTGGTCTGGTTCGTATTTTACTTTGGATTGAATACTTAAGTGCTTGTCCTGTCTGTCTGGCAGGACATTCTTGTTTCAAAACAAAGAAAATTCCCATGTGTCAGCTTTTGTAGTATAATAGTAAACAGACAAAAAGATAGGAATGTGTTATGAAAGTATTAGCTTTTGATACGTCCAGTAAGGCTCTGTCTTTAGCCATTTTAGAGGACAAGCAGCTTCTTGCCGAGACGACAATTAATATCAAGAAAAATCACAGTATCACCCTCATGCCTGCTATTGATTTTTTGATGGCAAGTTTGGATTGGACACCCAAGGATTTGGATCGAATCGTCGTGGCAGAGGGGCCTGGTAGCTATACAGGTTTGCGAATCGCAGTAGCAACTGCCAAGACCTTGGCTCATACCTTAAACATTGAGTTAGTGGGAATGTCTAGCCTTTTAGCTCTGGTACCGAGCCAACAAGAAGGCTTGTTCGTCCCTTTGATGGATGCACGCCGTAACAATGTGTATGCAGGATTTTATGAACATGCTCAACCTGTCTTTCCAGAAGCGCACCTATCTTTTGAAGAGGTGTTAGAAAAAGTCAAGGATGCTGATCAGGTAACCTTTGTTGGAGAAGTTGGAGCCTTTGTGGATCAAATCCAAGAACAACTGCCACAGGCTAACTATCAAGAAACCTTACCAAACGCAGCGAATCTTGCTCTTTGGGCCTGGGACAAGGAAGCAGACTCCTTACACGATTTTGTGCCGAATTACCTCAAACGTGTCGAAGCTGAGGAAAATTGGCTCAAGAACCATAGCGAGTCTGGCGAGTCTTACATTAAACGCCTATGATAGAAATCAAACGAAACCAACAGCAACCTGATGTGGCACAAGCTATCTACGAAGTGATGACGGATGTTTATCCCGTCAGTCCTTGGACGTTGGAACAAATCCAAGCAGACCTGTCTCAAGACCAGACTTGGTATGCTTTGGCTTATGATGTGGCAGAAGTGATTGGCTTTCTAGGCGTGCAGGAGAATCTTTTTGAAGCAGAAGTCTTGCAAATCGCTGTCAAAAAAGCCTATCAAGGTCAGGGGGTAGCCTCAGCCTTGTTTGCAACATTGCCGACAGACAGGGAGATTTTCCTCGAAGTCAGAAAGTCAAATCAAAGAGCGCAAGCATTTTACAAGAAAGAAAAAATGGCGGTCATCGCTGAGAGAAAGTCCTACTACCATGATCCAGTTGAGGATGCCATTATCATGAAGAGAGAAATAGATGAAGGATAGATATATTTTAGCATTTGAGACATCCTGTGATGAGACCAGTGTCGCCGTCCTGAAAAACGACGACGAGCTCTTGTCCAATGTCATTGCTAGTCAAATTGAGAGTCATAAACGTTTTGGGGGCGTAGTGCCAGAAGTGGCTAGCCGTCACCATGTCGAGGTCATTACGGCCTGTATCGAGGAGGCGTTAGCAGAAGCAGGAATTACTGAAAACGATGTGACAGCTGTGGCGGTTACCTACGGACCAGGATTGGTTGGAGCTCTGCTAGTTGGTTTGTCAGCTGCCAAGGCCTTTGCTTGGGCGCATGGTCTGCCACTTATCCCCGTCAACCACATGGCTGGGCACCTCATGGCAGCTCAGAGTGCGGAGCCTTTGGAGTTTCCTTTGTTGGCGCTCTTAGTCAGCGGAGGACACACCGAGTTGGTCTATGTGTCAGAGGCTGGCGATTACAAGATTGTTGGGGAGACGCGAGATGATGCAGTTGGGGAGGCTTATGACAAGGTCGGACGTGTCATGGGCTTGACTTATCCAGCAGGTCGCGAGATTGACGAGCTGGCCCATCAAGGTCAGGATGTTTATGATTTCCCACGTGCTATGATCAAGGAAGACAATCTGGAGTTTTCATTCTCTGGTTTGAAGTCTGCCTTTATCAATCTTCATCATAATGCTGAGCAAAAGGGAGAAAACTTGTCCACAGAGGATTTGTGCGCTTCCTTCCAAGCAGCTGTCATGGATATTCTCATGGCAAAAACCAAGAAGGCTTTGGAGAAATACCCTGTTAAAACCCTAGTCGTGGCAGGTGGCGTGGCAGCCAATAAAGGTCTCAGAGAACGCCTAGCAGCTGAAATCACCGATGTCAAGGTCATCATCCCCCCTCTGCGACTCTGCGGAGATAATGCAGGAATGATTGCCTATGCTAGCGTCAGCGAGTGGAACAAAGAAAATTTTGCAGGCTTAGACCTCAATGCCAAACCAAGTCTCGCTTTTGATACAATAGAATAAAGAGTCAGCTTGAGGCTGGCTTTTTTTGCGCTCTTAAATGTCAGAATATTTTGACAAATTATTGCAAATAATGATATAATATATAAAAAATAAGAGGTGGCAAGATGATTGAGAGAATGGAATTGGGAGAATTTTACAAGGAATTGCGTCTGGCGAGAAAACTCAAGCAGTCAGATGTAGCTTGTGATGGACTGACAGCATCCCAGCTATCCAAGTTTGAACTGGGATAGTCTATGCTGTCCTTATTTCATAATTTCATAGTATAGGAGAAAATAAAATGAAAAAGATAATCTCACGCTACTACTTGTTTGTAGCTATTCTACTTGTCATTACTGACCAGTTCTTGATTCGTCTGCTCTTACACAGCGACCTTGCGGCTGGTCTATCTGACTTTTCCTATTATTTGTCGGATATGCTGTTGAATTTTCTTGTGGTTCTGCTTGCTTTTATTGTTATGGATTGGTCAGGGAAATGGCAGAAAATCAACAGTAGAAAATTTAAAGGGTCTTATCTTTTCTATTCCTTTTTAGCTCTTCTTGCTTTTGTTATTTGGAATTTTATCACATTTGTTATTTTCCCCCCTACCAAAAATGAAATTGCTTATCAACTGGATGTTCCTACTTTTACAGGAGCTACGGCATTTTTGATGTATTTTTTCTATCCTGTGGTTGCAGGTCCCATTTTTGAAGAGATGATTTATCGTGGGTTGGTGATGACCGCTCTGGAAAAAGGGAAGAAGTGGGGACTGGATGTGCTTGGTTCTGCTGCTTTGTTTGGAATCTTGCACATTAGTAATCATGGTTGGGTCTTGACAGACTTTTTCGTATATATGGGTGGTGGCCTCATACTTGCAGTCTTATTTAGAGTAACCAAGTCCATTTATTGGCCTATTGGACTGCATATAGTTTACAACGGCATTGGCCAGATTTTGCCCTTGTTGTTTTAGAGTTTCTGCTAATCATAAAAACAAAAGAACTGACTAGCTAAGTATTATAAATAAGACTGTTTTTTCAGTCTTTTTTATTTTGAATGTCTGTTACTAATTTTTGAGTAGTCCTTTGTTTCCTTCAAATTTAGAGAATAAGTCTCAAAATATAATCAGAAAATCCAAAGTTTGTCAGTCTGAGACTTTTCTTGTATAGTAGATATATGAAAATTACAAAAATAATCAGTAGTCTGCTTGCTCTTGGAGCTTTACTCATTCTTTTATCAGCTTGCCATAATATCAAAAAAACGCAATTGGTCATGTTTGAATCTATTTCATTTAACATGCCCCTCGAATCCTTTGAAAAAGTGTTTGGAAAACCTAATGAAATAGTAGAAGAAACAGAAACTGGTTATCATGATACTTGGCATGCAAGAGATCCCTATCTCTATAAAACAGGGCGCCTTTCGTTACCGCAATCTGGTGGGTACGGTTCTTTTCGGAGTGGTCTTAATTGCTATCTTACGTTTGGTCTTTTAAATCAGACATAAAGAAAACTTATGGCAAAGATAGAAATCATATAATGGCGGAATTGCTTTTTTTCTGTTAAGATAAGACTATATTCTATTTTGGAGGAAATATCATGAAGAAAATCATCAAATATTCATCACTTGCTGCCCTAGGGCTTATTGCCGCAGGTGTACTGGCAGCTTGCTCAGGTGGTGAGAAGAAAGATGCTGCATCTGGTGAAGCAACATCTGGTAAGAAAGAAATCGTTGTAGCAACTAATGGATCACCAAAACCATTTATCTATGAAGAAATGGTGAATTGACTGGTTACGAGATTGAGCTTATTCGTGCTATCTTTAAAGATTCAGATAAGTATACTGTCAAGTTTGAAAAAACAGAATGGTCAGGTGTCTTTGCAGGGCTTGACGCAGATCGTTATCAAATGGCTGTGAACAATCTTAGTTATACTAAAGAACGTGCAGAGAAATATCTCTATGCAGCACCGATTGCCCAAAACCCTAATGTCCTTGTAGTGAGGAAAGATGACAACAGCATCAAATCTCTCGATGATATCGGTGGAAAATCGACAGAGATTGTTCAAGCTACTACATCCGCTAAACAGTTGGAAGAATACAACAAACAACACCCAGATAACCCAACTATCCTTAACTATACCAAGGCAGATTTCCAACAAATCATGGTACGTTTGAGCGATGGACAATTTGACTACAAGATTTTTGACAAGATCGGTGTAGAAACAGTTATCAAAAACCAAGGTTTGGATAACTTGAAAGTCATCGAACTTCCAAGCGACCAGCAACCTTACGTATACCCACTTCTTGCAAAAGGTCAAGATGAGTTGAAGTCATTTGTGGATAAACGCATCCAAGAACTATACAAAGACGGAACGCTTGAAAAATTATCTCAACAGTTCTTTGGTGGTTCTTACCTCCCAGCAGAAGCTGATATTAAATAGTGTTAACATATCTCTGTCCAAGGCAGGGATATTTTTTTGAAAAAATAGTAAAAAGCCTTCAAGAATAGCCGGCTATCTTTTTGACAGCGCTTTCTTATTGCGATATAATAGTAGAAAATATATTTAAAGGAGTTATTATGAAATACAAAAAAATTATTTCGTCACTATCTCTAGCAACTGCCCTTTTGGCAGTAACGACTCTCAATCAAGAAGTTCAAGCTAATGAGGCACCAGTAGACACTAAAGAAAAAGCAGTTGTAAATCCATCCGTTTCTGAAAAATCAAATTACAGAAGCACAGAAGGAAGTTAAAAAGGCTCAAGAAAAACCTTGATGCCAAAAGCGACAAAAAGATGCAGAGGCTAAGAAGCAAGAGGCTAAGGCTGATCAAAAAAAGTAGCTGAAACTAAAAGATGCTATCAAGGTTTCTAAAAAAACGCTGATGCTATCGCAGAAGAGCAAGGCAAGGTTGTAGCTGAGAAGGGTACTGAAAAAAATCAGAAGCTGAAAAAGCATTATCAGAGGCTCAGTCAACAGATGCTGAAGCACAAGAAGCGAGCAAAAAGTAGCTAAAGGAAGCCAGCCAGTCTGCCACTGAAAATCGTGATGCTAAAGCGACTGATGTCAAAAGTAAAAACAAGCGGAACTAGATGGTATGACGGATGCAGGTATCCAAACTCAAATCTCTAAAACAGAGAAAGAGATTGAGTTGCAGATCAAGTCCTTCAAGCAGAGACTAAAAAAAGCGAATGAGAGTCGCAGATAAGGTAGTCAGCTAAAACAACAAGAGCTCGACAATTACAAACCAACAGTCTTGAAAAAAATGTCTTGAACCCAGAAGAGCAAGGTCATAAAGCTCCAGCAACTGAGGATGACTATGAATATAACAAGAACTATCGTCCTAAAGATGCCTCAGGTAACTATGAGATGGAAAATGTTGCTTTCCAAGGTGTGCGTGAAGTAGAAATCGAAGCAAACGAAGAAATGAAACGCTTTACCAAGGCGCTGGCTGATTATAATGCAAACCCATATGATGAAGTCAACCATAAATTAAAAACTAGACCAACCTTTAAATTTGTTGTAGATAATCGCAAATTAACAGAGGCTTTCCTTGAGCTAGTCAATGAACTTCGTCGTGCGAATGGAGTTACAAGAGACTTTGTCTTTGATGAAACCTACCTTAAAAATGCAGAGGCTCGTGCGAATGAAATGGCTAACAATGGGATTCTAAACCATGATACCAAAATACCACACCCAGATGGAGAAGATTTTTTTGCAGAAAATGTTGGAAGATTAGATCTACAACCTAGAACCGATGGCGGACCAAAATTTGTGGAAAATAAAAATGGTCAGACAGTTTATTATTTTGATAAGATAATAAGTTATAAAGAATTTGCTTATGAATCCCTCTTGGATTGGTATTCAGACTTTAATAATATCTTTGGAAGAAACTATGACCACCGTAGAGTTCTTCTTGTACCTGTTGGAGGGAGAGCAGGGATAGCCCAGGGAACTGTCGAAGGGAAAGATCCTAATAGCGTTTATCATGCATTTGAGACTGTTCCATATGGAGACGAAACCGCAGCCGAATACAGCTCTCACTACAATAACTTTAAAGAAGATGATCCATTACATCCGACATTCTATGGTAAACGGATGAAGTTCTTGCCAGAACATCACTTTGTATATGTTGAAAAAACAGTGATTGATAAATCAGGTGATATTAAGGATGCCCTTGCCAAATTACAAGAAGCAAAAGCTACACAAGATGCAAGAAAAGCTGATGCTGAAAATAAAAAAGCAGACTTATTGGCTCACTTAGCTGAATTAAATAAACAAGCAAATAATTTAGAAAATGCTCGTGAACAAGCTAAAAAGGATCTAGATCAAGCTAAATCTGATTTGGCATCTTTGACTACCGATGCGCAAGCGAAAATCTGAATTAGTCTACTGAAAAAAAGCACAAGCGACGGACAAGGCAAGTCAAACCCTAAAAGCCTTGCAAGCTAAGGTAACAGAGTTGACTGAGGTCATTAACAAAGCAGAGGCTAAACGTACAGAAGCTTTGGCATTGAAGGGTCAATTGGCAAGCTTGGAAGCAACTTTGAAACAAGCTGAAGCTGAGAAAGTAACTACACACAAAGTTGCTGAGCAAGCAGAGCTTGAAATGAGAGTTGCTCAAAAAGCTTTTGGCAGAAGCTAAATCTAAACAAGAAGGTTTGTTAGCTGCGCTTGAAGCTGAAAATATGTTGAAAGTGTTTGAAAAAAATGGAGTCTTGGTTGGCTTGCCAAAAGATTCTCCAATTCAGGAACAACTCCCAGAATTCGATATTCGCACTCTCGAACAAGCAACTGCAAAACCTCAAGGTCTAGCAACTGCTAAGCCAGGAAAAAAAGAAATGGTAGTTCCAAAAGCAGATGGCAAAGGCTTGCCAAACACAGGAACTAACTCAAGTGTGGAAAGCCAAATGGCCTTGTTGGGTGGATTCAGCTTGCTCGCTAGTCTCGGACTTGCTGGTTTAGCAAAACGCAAGAGACAAGGTTAATAACAAGGATTAAAAGCTACCTAGTTTTATGCCGGGTGGCTTTTAATGTGGACTTAATGAAAGAGTGAACGGGTTTAGCAGTTTAATATATATAGTTTCAAACTATATGCCTTCCTATCTATTAACAATTTGCTAAATCAAATAAAGTATGAGATACTATTACGGTATTATTTTTAAAGGAGAAAGAATCATGAAACTCAAAAAATGGTTAGGCGTAGCAGCGATTGCTACAGTAGCAGGCCTTACACTTGCAGCTTGCGGAAATTCAGACAAGAAAGCGGACAATACAACTACAGTTAAAATTGCGACTGTTAACCGTAGCGGTTCAGAAGAAGCACGTTGGGACAAAGTCCAAGAATTGGTTGAAAAAGACGGCATTAAATTGGAATTCACAGAGTTTACAGACTACTCACAACCAAATAAAGCAACTGCTGATGGTGAAGTAGACTTGAACGCTTTCCAACACTACAACTTCTTGAACAACTGGAACAAAGAAAATGGAAAGATCTTGTAGCGATTGCTGATACTTATATCTCACCAATCCGCCTTTACTCAGGTTTAAACGGAAGTGAAAACAAGTACACTAAAGTGGAAGAAATCCCAGATAACGGTGAAATCGCAGTACCAAACGACGCTACAAACGAAAGCCGTGCGCTTTACTTGCTTCAATCAGCTGGTTTGATTAAATTGGACGTTTCTGGAACTGCACTTGCTGACCATCGCAAACATCACAGAAAAATCCAAAAGAACTTTGAAAATCACTGAATTGGACGCTAGCCAAACAGCTCGTTCATTGTCATCAGTTGATGCAGCTGTTGTAAACAACACTTTTGTTACAGAAGCAAAATTGGACTACAAGAAAGCACTCTTTAAAGAGCAAGCTGACGAAAACTCAAAACAATGGTATAACATCATCGTTGCGAAAGAAAAGATTGGGAAATCATCGACCTAAAAGCTGATGCAATCAAGAAAATTATCGCGACTTACCACACTGACGAAGTGAAAAAGTCATCGAAGAAACTTCAGACGGCTTGGATCAACCAGTTTGGTAATAAAACACAGGGAGGTGGGAGATATTTTTCCACCTCTTGCTTTTTATATAGAGACTAAAACAAATGAAAATCCACTTGTATTGATTCTGAAAGGTACAAGTCCTAGTAGAAAGGTAGAGAAAAATGGTTTTCCCTAGCCAAGAAGAACAAATTGAAAAAGTTTGAAAAAGGATCATGTAGCACAACATTATTTTGAAGTTTTTGCGTACCTTGATTTCTAAAAAAATCAGTCTTTGCCCAACAAGTCAGGCCTGAAAGAGGTGGCTCGTTATCTAGGTGAGATTTTTTTAAACGTGTTGGTGCAGAAGTTGAGATTGACGAGAGCTATACAGCACCTTTTGTCATGGCACATTTCAAAGAGTTCACGACCAAATGCTAAGACTATTATTTTCTACAACCACTATGACACAGTACCAGCAGATGGTGATCAAGTTTGGACCGAGGATCCGTTTTACTCTCTCTGTGCGTGATGGCATTATGTATGGGCGCGGGTGTTGATGATGACAAGGGGCATATCACTGCTCGCTTGAGCGCTCTGAGAAAATATATGCAACATCACGATGATCTTCCTGTCAATATCAGCTTCATCATGGAAGGGGCAGAGGAATCTGCCTCTATGGATTTGGATAAATATTTAGAAAAAAACATGCGGACAAAGCTCCGAGGTGCAGATTTATTAGTCTGGGAACAAGGAACCAAAAGAATGCCTTAGAACAGTTAGAAATCTCAGGTGGAAATAAGGGGATTGTGACCTTTGATGCCAAGGTTAAGAGTGCAGATGTCGATATCCACTCCAGCTATGGTGGCATTGATTGAGTCAGCTCCATGGTATCTCATTCAAGCTTTGACCAGTCTTTGCTGAGCCGCAGATGGGCGTATTTTTAGTTGAAGGGCTTGTACGATGATGTTCAAGAGCCAAACGAACGAGAGTTAGCCTTGGTTGAAACCTATGCCCAACGCAATCCAGAGGAAATCAGCCAGATTTATGGCTTGAATTACCACTGTTACAAGAGGAACGTACCGCTTTTCTAAAACGTTTTTTCTTTGAACCAGCTCTCAATATCGAAGGAATCCAGTCAGGATATCAAGGGCAAGGAGTTAAAACGATTTTGCCAGCAGAAGCTAGTGCCAAGCTAGAAGTCCGTTTGGTTCCAGGACTTGAACCCACATGATGTTTTTGGAGAAAAATCCGAAAACAACTAGACAAAAAAACGGCTTTGATAAGGTAGAATTGTACTATACTTTGGGTGAGATGAGCTATCGAAGTGACATGAGTGCGCCAGCCATTCTCAATGTCATTGAGCTGGCCAAGAAATTCTATCCACAGGGCGTATCTGTTTTGCCGACAACGGCTGGGTACAGGTCCCATGCATACAGTATTTCGATGCCTTGAAGTACCTATGGTTGCCTTTTGGTCTTAGGCAAATGCCAATAGCCGAGACCATGGTGGAGATGAAAAACGTGCGAATCGCAGACTATTACACCCATATTGAATTAGTAGAGGAGCTGATTAGAAGCTATGAGTAGAGATATTATCAAATTAGATCAGATCGATGTGACTTTTCACCAAAAGAAAAGAACTATCACAGCGGTCAAGGATGTGACTATTCACATCCAAGAAGGGGATATCTACGGAATCGTTGGATATTCTGGAGCAGGGAAAGTCAACCCTGGTTCGTGTTATTAACCTTTTGCAAAAACCATCTGCAGGCAAAATTACCATTGATGATGATGTGATTTTTGATGGAAAAGAAACCTTAACTGCTGGGCAATTACGTCGCAAACGTCAAGATATTGGGATGATTTTCCAACACTTTAACCTTATGAGTCAAAAAAACGGCTGAGGAAAAATGTAGCATTTTGCTCTCAAACACTCTGGACTCAGCAAGGAAGATAAGAAAGGCTAAAGTAGCTAAACTGTTTGACCTGGTTGGTCTTGCAGACCGTGCTGAAAGCTACCCTTCACAACTTTCTGGTGGGCAAAAACAACGTGTAGCTATTGCGCGTGCCTTGGCCAACGATCCGAAAATTTTGATTTCAGATGAGTCAACATCAGCTCTTGATCCGAAGACAACCAAACAAATCTTATCACTCTTTGCAAGAATTAAACCGAAAACTAGGTTTGACCATTGTCTTGATTACACATGAGATGCAAATTGTCAAAGACATTGCGAACCGTGTGGCAGTCATGCAGGATGGTCGCTTGATTGAAGAAGGGAGCGTTCTTGAAATCTTCTCAAATCCTAAGCAGCCATTGACTCAGGACTTTATCTCGACGGCTACTGGTATCGATGAAGCTATGGTTAAGATTGAGAAGCAAGAAATCGTAGAACATTTATCTGACAATAGTATTCTGGTACAACTCAAATACGCTGGGGCATCTACAGATGAGCCACTTTTAAATGAATTGTATAAACACTACCAAGTAACAGCCAATATTCTCTATGGAAACATCGAAATTTTGGATGGTACTCCTGTTGGTGAGCTTGTTGTTGTCTTGTCAGGGGAAAAAGAAGCCTTGGCAAGCGCTCAAGAGGCCATCCGTCAGGCTGGTGTGCAACTAAAAGTATTGAAGGGAGGACAGTAAGATGGCAGAATTGATTAAAGCATACTTACCAAACGTCTACAAGATGGGTTGGTCTGGTCAAGCTGGCTGGGGGACAGCTATCTACTTGACTCTTTATATGACGGTTCTTTCCTTTATCATTGGAGGTTTCCTAGGACTGGTTGCAGGGCTTTTCCTTGTCTTGACTGCGCCCGGAGGTGTCTTGGAAAATAAGGTGGTTTTCTGGATTTTAGATAAGATTACCTCTATCTTCCGTGCGGTGCCATTTATCATTCTCTTGGCTGTCTTGTCACCCTTCTCTCATCTAATCGTAGGAACAAGCATTGGTCCAAATGCGGCTATCGTACCCCTATCTTTTGCAGTTTTTGCCTTCTTTGCTCGTCAGGTGCAGGTTGTCTTGGCTGAGCTAGATGGTGGTGTCATTGAGGCGGCTCAAGCGAGCGGAGCGACCTTCTGGGATATCGTAGGAGTTTACCTATCAGAAGGACTTCCAGATTTGATTCGCGTGACGACTGTAACCTTGATTTCACTAGTCGGTGAAACAGCTATGGCGGGAGCGGTCGGAGCAGGTGGTATTGGTAACGTAGCGATTGCTTATGGATTTAACCGCTACAATCACGATGTGACTATTCTTGCGACAATCATCATTATCTTGATTATCTTTACGATTCAATTCTTGGGAGATTTCTTAACCAAGAAATTAAGTCATAAATAAAAAAGAAAAGAGCCCTATGGCTCTTTTTTATGATGCTTTATGTGCGAATTTTTTGCTTAATGCTTGTCCAATCAGGGCACCAAGTAAAGCGCCGATGAGAACACTTGTGATAAAGAGGAGGATATTAGCAGGATTCGGTGCAACCATAATGCGATCGATATAGTCCTGAGATTTTCCACGAGCGACTAGAGTTGCGATATAGGCTTGAGGGGTCAACCACATGAGTAGGATAGACCAGTAGTACCGAAAGCAAAGACTAGAAAGGAAAGAAGGTTCTTGAACTTATCCTTGTATTGTCCTAAGTGAGCGATACCATCTGCTGCAAGACCGCAGATAATACCTGGCAGAAAGGCTCCAGCACCATGCTTGCTCCCCAGGAAAAAAAGAGAGATGACGAGCCCAATCGTAGTAATCGCTCCAAAACGAGGCACTCTGGCTAAAAGGACCATATAGACACTACCGCCCACAAGAGCAGAAAAGGCAGGGGCGTAAAACATATTTCCAGCGTGGTCGACAAGGTTCCCTAGTAGAACACCCACTCCGATACAGAGAAAGTAGACAAGGGCAGCAACAAGGGTTGTCAAGATATTCTTTTTCATAAGTTCTCCTTCGTATATCTGATGGTATTCATTGTATCATGCATGACTCAGATTGTAAATGCTAGTTGAAATCAGATGTTTGGGTGAAAATGACGAAAATTATGTATGTCTAAAGCTATTTCTTTACTCCTCTGACTGTCCCAATCCTTTCATTTATGGTAAAATAGGACTATTAAGTTAGAAAGAGGATTCTCTATGAAATTACAAAAACCAAAAGGAACGCAGGATATTTTACCTGCTGAGTCTGCCAAGTGGCAGTACGTTGAAGGCTTTGCGCGTGAAATCTTCAAACGCTACAACTACGCAGAAGTGCGTACCCCTATTTTCGAGCATTATGAAGTCATCAGTCGTTCTGTTGGAGACACAACTGATATCGTAACCAAGGAAATGTATGATTTTTACGACAAGGGTGATCGCCATATTACCCTCCGTCCAGAAGGAACAGCACCAGTCGTTCGTTCTTATGTGGAAAACAAACTCTTTGCACCAGAAGTACAAAAACCAAGCAAGTTCTACTACATGGGGCCAATGTTCCGCTATGAGCGCCCACAAGCAGGGCGTTTGCGCCAATTTCACCAGATTGGTGTGGAGTGCTTTGGCTCTAGCAATCCAGCTACCGATGTAGAAACGATCGCTATGGCAGCCCACTTCTTGAGAGCAATCGGTGTTCAAGGTGTCAAATTGCATCTCAACACTCTTGGGAATCCTGAAAGCCGTGCAGCCTACCGTCAAGCCTTAATTGACTACTTAACACCACTCAAGGACAGTTTGTCTAAGGATAGCCAACGTCGTTTGGAGGAAAATCCTCTTCGTGTCTTGGACTCGAAGGAAAAAGAAGACAAGGTGGCAGTAGAGAATGCACCATCTATCTTGGATTACCTGGATGCAGAAAGCCAAGCTCACTTTGATGCTGTTCGTCAGATGTTGGAAAATCTCGGAGTAGACTATATCATCGATACCAACATGGTGCGTGGTCTGGACTACTACAACCATACCATTTTTGAGTTTATCACAGAGATTGAAGGCAATGACTTGACAGTTTGCGCAGGTGGTCGCTACGATGGCTTAGTTGCTTACTTCGGTGGTCCTGAAACTGCTGGATTTGGTTTTGGACTTGGTGTAGAGCGTCTTCTTTTGGTCCTTGAAAAGCAAGGTGTGGCCCTACCTATCGAAAACGCCCTAGATGTTTATATTGCTGTCCTTGGTGAAGAGGCTAATCTGAAAGCCTTGGAGTTAGTACAAGCATTGCGCCAACAAGGCTTCAAAGCAGAGCGTGATTACCTCAACCGCAAGCTCAAAGCTCAATTTAAGTCAGCAGATGTTTTTGGAGCTAAGGTCCTCATCACTCTTGGAGAGAGCGAAGTCGAAAGTGGACAAGCCAAGGTTAAGAATAACCAAACTCGAGAAGAAGTTCAAGTTTCACTTGAAACTATTAGCAAAAACTTCTCAGAAGTATTTGAAAAACTTGTACTTTATATAGTAGAAAAATAGCCAAGGTTTTCTCCTCGGCTTTTTTATGTTCAAACGAAGGAATGATAGATTCCACAAAAACTCCAATCCATGTAGTCAGTTTGGTAAGCTTAGAAATTGAAATGTTGTAGATTAATTACCCTAGTGGATAGTTCTCGGTAGAAGGGCATTGTGACATTTTTTTGCTATTAAGTATGAAACAAATTTTTCTATTTTTCAAAGAAGAAGTGAAATCTTTTATTCTCTAGAAATGATATTTTTTTGTACTTAAAGGATGTCAAAAATTCTAAAAAAAGCATCTAAATAAATGTAGAAAAAAATAAAGATTTTTATTGTTCAAATCTATTGCAATAAAAAAAAAATATGATATAATCAATTTTGAAAAATGAGATTATCATTTTATCATTCAATAAAAAAAGGGGAAACCATAATGAAAAAGTTTGCAAAAACTAGTAACATACTGTCATTAATCGTATCGGTATTGACGGTGTTATTCATGGTGTCAGCTGGTGTAGTACATGCAGCCACGTCCAAAAATGTCGATGTCATCACGGAGATCAAGATCCAAGATAGCAAGGGTGGCGAGTTAACAAGTCCACTCGACCGCTATGATACTTTCCGTCTTAACGCAAAATTTGAGTTAGAAGGAAAAGGTGTCAAAGCAGGTGATACGACAGAAGTTACAATTTCTGCACCTATCGACATCAAGTCTCAGAATTTTGAAATCAACGACACAATCACTGGTAAAAAGATTGCCGATGCAGTAGTTGACGCAGCTACTGGTAAGATTGTCTTGACATTCACAAAATTCGTAGAACAGAAAAATGACGTTTCAGGTTCATTCTTCTTCTACGCAGCAGTTAACAAAGATAAATTCCCTAACGATGGTGAAGCACCAGTTAAGGTTAAAGTTAACGGTGATGTAAAAATTCAACGGTAAGGTAACAAGTAAAGTTGTCGGCGATGGTAAAACTTACCCAGCCCTTAAATCAGGTTGGACTGGTAACAACAATAAAGAATTAGGTTACCGTATTGCTATTAACAGAACAAATTCAGAAATCAAAAATGCGGTTCTTACAGATACACTTCAATCAAAAGGAATTACTTACCGTAAAGGAAGTTTCAGAATCCTCAAAGGTACTTGGGAATACGCTGGTGGTAAATGGACTCTTAAAAACCAAAAAGATGTTACTTCTAACTACACTGTAAATGCAACAGATAATTCATTTACTATTAACTTTGGTAACATTGGGAAGACAGACCACTTTGCAGTAGAATACACTGCTGATATAAACTATACTGCTGTTGATGGGGAAAGAATTAAAAATGAAGCGACTATTGTAGGTGACGGGTTCTCAGCTCCTCCTACAAAAAATGGTGTCAACATCCAAATCGCTGGTGGTGCTGGTATCGGTTACGAATTTAGCATTAAAGTGAAAAAAGTAGACGAAAACGGTGCTCCACTTAAAGGTGCGAAATTCCAAGTTATCCGTGAAACTAACCAAGATATCATTGGTGAGTTTGAATCAGATGCTAATGGTGAATTCACTGTTAAGAACATCTTGCGTGATAAATACATCATTAAAGAAATTCAAGCTCCAGAAGGTTATGACTTGGCAGCTGATACTGTAGTTGAAGCTGGTGAATTCACAACACCAAAAACTCCTGTAGCTAAAACTATTACAGACCAAAAAACAACAACAACTACAACAACAACAACTACAACAACTACAACAACTACAACAACAACAACTACAACAACAGAAGAGCCAACAACGACTACTTCTACAACAACTACAACAACAGAAGAGCCAACAACGACTACTTCTACAACAACTACAACAACAGAAGAGCCAACAACGACTACTTCTACAACAACTACAACAACAGAAGAGCCAACAACGACTACTTCTACAACAACTACAACAACAGAAGAGCCAACAACGACTACTTCTACAACAACTACAACAACAGAAGAGCCAACAACGACTACTTCTACAACAACTACAACAACAGAAGAGCCAACAACGACTACTTCTACAACTACAACAACAGAAGAGCCAACAACGACTACTTCTACAACAACTACAACAACAGAAGAGCCAACAACGACTACTTCTACAACAACTACAACAACAGAAGAGCCAACAACGACTACTTCTACAACAACTACAACAACAGAAGAGCCAACAACGACTACTTCTACAACTACAACAACAACAGAAGAGACAACTACTTCTACAACAACAACAGAAGAGCCAACAACTACTTCTACAACAACAACAGAAGAGCCAACAACTACTTCTACAACAACAACAACAGAAGAGCCAACAACTACTTCTACAACAACAACAGAAGAGTCAACAACGACTACTTCTACAACAACAACAGAAGAGCCAACGACTACTTCTACAACAACAACAACAGAAGAGCCAACAACTACTTCTACAACTACAACAACAACAGAAGCTACTACAGTAACGACTGAAGGAACAACAGAAGCTACTACAGTAACAACTGAAGAAACAACAGAAGCTACTACAGTAACAACTGAAGAAACAACAGAAGCTACTACAGTAACTACTACAGTAACTACAACAACAACAGAAGAGCCAACAACGACTACTTCAACTACAACAACAACAGAAGCTACTACAGAAACAACAGAAGGTACAACTGTAGAAACTACAGTTCCAACTCCTTCTGAAACTACAACTACAGAAGACAAACCAGGTCTTCCAAATACTGGTGAAACAGTAGGAACAGGTTTGGTATTGGCAGGAGTAGTAATCTTGTCAGGTACTGTAGTCATGAAACGTAAATTTTCTAAATAATATTTAGATGTGTTTCTATTGAGAGGAGAGAGCTAGGCTCTCTCCTTTTTAAGGATAATAAATAGTATGGAGCATTTAGATGAAACTATCAATTCTTATTACACTTTTAAATGAAGAATTAGTTCTATCTCAAACTCATAAAGCTATTTCGGAACAATTGGATAGCATGCTGGTATCTGAAGAGCTATCTGATTACGAAATTCTTTATATTGATGATGGGAGTCGTGACAAGACTTTAGAGTTAATTGATGCTATTGCCAGAGATAATCAGCGTGTTAAGTATATTAGTTTTAGCAGAAATTTTGGACGTGAAAGTGGAATTCTTGCAGGTTTTAAATATGCAACTGGGGATGCTGTCATGGTGATGGATGGGGACTTGCAACATCCGCCCTATTTAATACCACTTTTTGTCAATGCCTTTAAAGAGGGATATGATATTGTTAGTGGGCAAAGAACTCGTGAAGGTGAATCTATTATTGGAAGCTTTTTTGCTCGCTGTTTTTATGCATTTTCGAATCATTCTATGGATGTGCAACTCACAGACGGTAAATCAGAATTGCGTCTTTTGAGTAAAAGAGCAGTTGATGTATTTGTTTCTCTTCCAGAATATAATCGATTTAACAAGGGATTATATGAATGGATTGGCTTTAAAGAGAAAGTTATTTCTTATAAGAATGAGGTTCGTAAAGCAGGAAAAAGCAAATTTGGATTTAAAAAGTCTATGGACTATGCTGTTCAAGGAATCATCTCTTTTAATGATCGCCCATTGAGAATTTGTATTCAATTTGGTTTTGTTAGTATGGCTCTATCTTTGCTCTACATTATTTATGAACTATTTAAAGTTCTCTTTTCTGCTGAATATACAAGTGGTTACTTTACAACAATAGCTTCAATTATTTTATTCAGTAGCGTTCAACTTATTTTTATCGGTGTCTTAGGAGAGTATATCGGTAAGATTTACTACGAAGTGAAAAACCGTCCTCATTTTATTATAGCTAAGAGTAATATCGAACAGGCTGAAAGAGACAGGATTGGTTAATTTCAAATAGGAGAAACAACAATGAAAAATTGGTTAATGCGTTGGCATGAACTAAAGCGGAAACACCCCAAAGGAGTTCTTTATACTATTAGTGCCTTGCTACCGATGACAATCATGCTGGTTGTTTGGTACTTTATGGGTAGCTATCCCTTTGGGAATAAAAGTTTAATGGCTGTTGACTTCGGTCAGCAGTACATCAGTTTTTTTGGACTGCTAAAAAATGCTGTACTCTCTGGTGATTTAAGCAGTTTGACGTATTCCTTCACAAAATCTCTAGGTGGAGATATGATTGGGATATTAGGCTATTATTTGATGAGTCCGTTCAATATTATTTATATTGTCCTGCCATTCAAATACTATGGACTAGCAGTCGTTCTGACAATCTGGCTTAGATATGGTGCGATTGGTATTTCTTTTGCCCACTTACTAATTAAACGCTTTAAAGGTGCAGAATCAAAACTTTGGATGGTGCCTCTGTTTGCAACAGCATATGCTCTTTCAGGAATGTTGGTATCTTACCAAATGAACGTCATCTTTTATGACGCTATGATTATGCTTCCGCTTGTTATTGTTTATCTTGAACAATTACTGGATGGAGACACACCCTATCCTTATGCTTTTGTATTAGGTTTAACTTTATTACTTCAATTCTACATGGGCTATATGATTTCGATTTTTGTCGTTTTATATGCCTGCTATTATGTTTCGCCTCGCCTTTCTATTGAGGGTAATTGGAAACAAAAAATAAGACATTATCTACAACCTCTATGGAAGGCTTTCGCCTATTCTGTACTTGGAGTAGCAACAGCATCTATCTTACTTGTCCCTGTCTTCTACAACTTGCTTGAAAGTAAGGGGCAGGTAGGGGATGCCATGAGATTTTCGTTTGCCTTCCAGATTAATCCCTTAGATATTTTATCAAAACTATCTATCGGGGGCTTTGATACAGCATCGGGTTGGTCAGCAGGACCAAATCTACCAAACATCTATATTGGGGCACTTGGTTTTATCGGTTTTATCCTATTCTTTACATCAAAGAAAATATTGAAGGAAAGAAAATGGGCCGCTGGGATTGTAACTCTCATTTTTCTTATCTCATTTGTAAATGAATTTGTAAGCAAGATTTGGCATATGGGACAAAATCCAGCAGGATTCTTCTTCCGATTTTCATGGATCTTTTCTTTCTTTATGTTGGTTCTAGCTTATCAAGTTTTGAAAGAGAAAATTGAGATTTCTCGTCTAGGAAAACTGAGCTCAGTTCTTCTACTAGTCTTGGCAGGAATCTATCTTTATACCAAAGACTTCACATACCTACCAAAGACTCAACCTGAAGCGTTGAATCAGTTCGTTTCAAGCAATTATGTTGTTCTCCTAGTTCTCCTAGTCCTTGCGACAGCTGCTGGATTCTATCTATATTGGGATAGGTCCTTTAGGCCGCAGAAGGAGAAAAAACTTGTATTGTTGATTACAACTGGAGTAATTTGTGCCCTAGTAGCCTTGTTACAGACAGGATTCTTATTCTCTAGAGTAATTCTAACGGTGCTGGTTTATCTAGCTGTTCTTGCCTTGTTACGCCCGAAAATGACGAAACTAGCGGTTGCCCTTTTATCAACAGTAACTATTTTTGAACTCGGCTATAATGCCTATCTATCTCAAGTAACTTTTGGTTATGCTGATGTCGATAAGTTTACAGACGCAGCCGTATCCGTTAAGCGTGTAACAGATAGTGTTCAAGAGAATGCAGATCAACCGTTCTATCGTATCGCAACAACGTTTGCATACTCAAGAACCTTCCCTTCCCTTATTAGTTACCCAGGTTTAAGTACCTTTAGCTCAAGCTTGGAGCGTACTACTATGGATCAGTTCGCCCTATATGGGTGATATAGGGATTAATGCTGCGACTGAATACGAAAACGGAACTCCATTAACAGACGCCTTATATGGTATTCGTTACTATATGGATGTTAAGGATGTTGATAAACAAGAAAAAGATGCTCATCCTGAAAGAATGTACTTTAACCGTTTTACAACGCGCTACGATATGAATCGCTACTTTACAGAGAAAGTATATGAAGATGAACGTTATATCGTCTACAAAAATCCAAATTCTTTCCCTATAGCTTTTGGAACAACTGACTTGGTTAAAAATATTGCCTTTGGAAAAAATAATGCTGTGAAAAATCAGGATATTATTCTCAATTCCATGGAGGGAGTTCAAAAAAATCAAGAGAACTATGTAGACTACTTTAAACCTTTAGCCTATGGAGAAGTTGAAACAGAGAATCTAGTGGCAGAAGATGTCAATAAAGATAAAGGAACAGCGGTTTATAAGCGTGAAGATTCTAACAAGGAAGCTATTGTTCGCTATCGCATTACCCCTCGAACAGATTTGACTTATTACTTCTTTGTTCCGGCAGGTCTCAATTCGGAAAAAGACTATTCAGTCTTGTTAAACGGGAAATGGTTGACTCATTCTAAGAGAAATACGCAACGTCAATTATGGCAGATTGCTGACAAAGCAAATGGTAAAGAAACGGTTCTAGAATTTCGATTTAAAACGGATAAAGTAGATCTTTCCAATGTAGGAGTTTATCGAGCAGATGTTGAACAGATACAAAAGGTATTAGAAAATCGTAAAGCTCAAGGTTTAAAGTTGAGAAGTTTTCAAATACGAATATTGTGGGTTCAGTCAACATTACCGATAATAGCAAGTTCATGATGACTTCTATCCCATTTAGTGAAGGATGGAAAGTAAAAGTGGATGGTAAATATGTTCCAACATCAAAAGCTTGGAATAGTTTCTTATCCTTCCCAATTACTTCTGGGCAACACAAAGTAGAATTTATCTTCTCTCAAAAAGGTAGATTTGTTGGGACTGCTATTACAATTATCAGTGTTATTATTCTTTATTTTGTTCGACTAAAATATAAAGATCAAGAATAGACTGTTGATTAACAAACTTTACCTAGCAGTTACCAGTGATTAAAAATCACTGGTAACTGCTATTTTTTTTGTAGATTAAATTAGGATAGATGTTTAAAGCTAAATGTCTTGTTTCGTTTACAAAATGACAAAAATCTTAAACTTTTTGACAAATATACTTGTCAAAAATAAAAAGATATGTTACAATGAAATCAAGATAAGAACAAAGGAGAAAAGACATGCTAAAAAATCGTCTAAAAGAGCTTCGGGCTCGCGATGGTTTGAATCAAACTGAACTGGCCAAGCTAGCTGGCGTGTCCAGGCAAACCATTAGTCTACTAGAACGGGATGAGTACACGCCATCCATCGTCATTGCCCTGAAGATTGCTCAGATCTTCAATGAGCCAGTCGAGTCAGTCTTTCGCTTAGAGGAGGATGAGTGATGAACAAGTATAAAGTGATTTATTATCTTAGTATTCTTGTGTTTATTGCAAATATCTTTGTTATGATTGGAAGCCTCATTGGTTGGTTTACCATCGTTCAAAATAAGTATCTCTTCTGGATTAACATAGTTTTACTATTAGTCTTTAGATGGGTAGAGAGAAAAATAAAATTCAAAAAGATTGTAAAAGGAGAAAAGTCATGAAAGAGTTTTTAGCAGGTTTTCAAGTCGATACTGAGCATAAAGAACTTGCCGGTGTTTGTGCAGGTTTAGGAAATTATTTTAACATTCAAGCCAATATCGTTCGTTTGGTGACAGTCTTGTTGTTTCTCTCTTCTACGGAGATTGGGATTATAACAGTAACTCTCTATGCTTATCTAGCAGGTTGGCTTGGGAATGAACCCTTGGGGGATGGAGCAAAAAAAGCAAGAAATCAAGCTATACTCTTACTTGCTGTTTGTTTGATTTTGGTATCACTTGGAACAGAAGGCTTGACCGCTATCTTCGAATCAGGTAAAGCTTTTGGTCAATGGTTGTCTGGCTTGTTTTAGAAAGAGGTTTAAAGATGGAAAAGAAACAAATCATTTTTGCACTAAAGATTTTTCTTGCAAGTGCTTTATTAGGAATATTTGCTGGTTTCCTTGGTGTTAATCCTTTAGGTATCAGTCAAGAGCAAGTGGTCGTTGCCTTGAAATCACTCTTTCTTGGTCTAGGGATGCTTACGGTGATTTTAACCTTTTATTTCATTAGAAAAAGCCATCAGGCCTATCAAAGCTATCAGAGAGAAGAAGAGGATGAAGAAAACGAGAATGACTACCTTACTATGTATCGTTTCTTGGATTATGGTACGGTAGCTTGGAATGTTTGCCAAATTTGTATGCTATCCTGTCTACTGATAGATTTGGGAGCTTTAGGTCTATCAGCAGCATCCTTACTTTTGATAGTTTTAGGTATCTGGGCGGGTGCTTACTGTCTAAAAATCACCAGCAAGATTCGTAACTACAAACTTTCTGTTATGGCGACTCCCAAGGAAGTTTTAGACTACCTCGATACTTATGATGAGGGAGAAAAACAGGCTGAGATGGAAGAAGCTTACTTGATCTTGTTCAAGGTCAATCAGCTCCTCATTCCTGGTATCTACGTTGTCTTAGTAGTTCTATCAGTAGTATTAGGTCAAGTACAGTTGGTTGCTCTGCTGGTGGCAGTTGTCATCCATTTGTATACCAATGTTGCACAATTGCGCAAAAACAAAAACGTTATTTTTAAATAGGAGAATATTATGAAAACACTTCAAAATATTGGTTGGTTTGTCCTTGCTTTCTTATCATTTATTATGGTCTATAGTTTTATTCAGGGTGTAGCTCTGCTTGGTCTCGGCGCAGGAGTACCTATTTATGGTATTCTTCCACTTTATATTCTATTAGCAGGCGTATACTGTTTCTTCGTATATAAGTGGTATAAAATGTCACCTGTAACGATTGGAACAACTGGATTCAATCGATACATCTGGTTACCTGCCTTGGTATGGTTTCTAGTCATTGTTGCTCAATTCTTTTTACCAGAAGAACCATCTGCCAATCAACAGATTATAACGGAATTAGCTTTGAGACAACCAATTTTCTCTTTCTTTTTAATTGTTGTCTTTGCGCCCCTGACAGAAGAGCTGATTTTTCGAGGAATGCTGGCTTGCTTCCTCTTCCCAAAACAAGATAATGTTAAGCAGACAGCCCTCTTTCTACTAGTAACAAGCATCATTTTTGCACTTGTTCATTTTCCTGGCACTCCACTACAGTTCCTAGTTTATGCTTCACTTGGGTTTAGCATGGGATTGGCTTATATCAACAAGGGTGGTCTGGCTTATAGTATGGGATTGCATGCCTTGAACAATTTAATTTCATTTGTCATGATAATGATGCTATAATAGACTCAGGAGGAAATCATGAAACGAGTACTATTATTAGCAGTCATTCAGGCTGTCTTTCTCTTCTTTGTCATCGGCCTACTTGTCTATTTCATTAAGGGGGATTTCTTTTATAACAATCTAGCGGTTATCTTTGCTCCTATCGCAGGAGTGATACGATTTGCGACGGCTTATGTGACAGAAATTGTCCTACCAAAGAAGAAAGAAGAGATTGCTGAAAAGCGTAAAAAATAAAGAAAACCCAAATCCAGCGAATAACTTTGCTGGATTTTTTCATTTATAAGAGGATTCTCTCAACTTTTCTGCTGATTTTCATGAAGAGCCTGCGCTTTTATGGTAAAATAGTAACAGAATACAAGAGGAGAGAAAACATGAAACGTAGTATGTATGCTGGTCGTGTTCGTGAGGAACACATCGGACAAGAAATTACCTTGAAAGGATGGGTTGCCCGTCGTCGTGACTTGGGTGGATTGATCTTCATCGACCTTCGTGACCGTGAAGGGATTATGCAGTTGGTTATCAATCCTGAGAAAGTTTCTGCGGAAGTGATGGCAACAGCTGAAAGCCTTCGTAGTGAATTTGTCATCGAGGTGACTGGTCAGGTTGCAGCACGTGAACAGGCCAATGATAAATTGGCGACTGGAGCTGTTGAGTTGAATGTAACAACACTTACGGTTCTTAATACAGCCAAGACAACACCTTTTGAAATCAAGGATGGCATTGAGGCAAACGATGATACGCGTCTACGTTACCGTTACCTTGACCTTCGTCGTCCAGAAATGTTGGAAATCTTAAATTTCGTGCTAAGGTGACACATTCTATCCGCAACTACTTGGATGAGTTGGAATTTATCGATGTGGAAACGCCATTCCTTTCTAAGTCAACACCAGAAGGGGCTCGTGACTATTTGGTGCCATCACGTGTTAATAAAGGTCATTTCTATGCCCTTCCTCAAAGTCCGCAGATTACAAAACAGTTGTTGATGAATGCTGGATTTGACCGTTACTACCAAATCGTCAAATGTTTCCGCGATGAGGACTTGCGTGGTGACCGTCAGCCTGAATTTACCCAGGTCGACTTGGAAACTTCATTCCTAACTGAGCAAGAAATTCAAGATATCACAGAAGGCTTGATTGCGCGCGTGATGAAGGAAACAAAAGGGATTGAAGTAACGCTGCCATTCCCTCGTATGAAATACGATGATGCCATGGCCCTTTATGGTTCTGACAAACCTGATACTCGTTTTGAGATGTTGCTTCAGGACTTGACAGCAGTAGTCAAAGGTGTGGACTTTAAAGTCTTCTCAGAAGCTCCTGCAGTTAAAGCCATTGTGGTCAAAGGCGCTGCAGACAACTATTCTCGTAAAGACATCGACAAGATGACAGAAGTAGCCAAGCAGTATGGGGCTAAAGGTCTTGCTTGGGTCAAGGTTCTTGACGGCGAATTAAACGGACCAGTTGCTAAATTCTTGACTAGCATTCAAGGAGATTTGACAGCAGCTCTTGGTCTTGAAGATAAAGACTTGGTTCTCTTTGTGGCTGATACGCTTGAAGTAGCAAATGCAACACTTGGGGCCCTTCGTGGACGTATTGCCAAAGAATTAGGCTTGATTGATAACGATAAATTTAACTTCCTTTGGGTAGTTGACTGGCCAATGTTTGAATGGTCTGAAGAAGAAGGGCGCTATATGAGTGCCCACCATCCATTTACTCTTCCTCAAGCAGATACTGCACATGAGCTTGAAGGTGATTTGGCTAAGGTTCGTGCTATTGCCTACGATATCGTCTTGAACGGTTATGAGCTTGGCGGTGGTAGCCTTCGTATCAACCAAAAAGAACTCCAAGAACGCATGTTCAAGGCCCTTGGATTCTCAACAGAAGAAGCAAATGACCAGTTTGGATTCCTTTTGGAAGCCATGGACTATGGATTCCCACCACACGGTGGCTTGGCTATCGGACTTGACCGCTTTGTAATGCTCTTAGCAGGCGAAGAAATATCCGCGAAGTGATTGCCTTTCCTAAGAATAATAAGGCAACTGACCCAATGACCCAAGCACCATCAACAGTAGCTTTTAAACAATTAGAGGAACTCAATCTACAAGTAGAACAAGATGAAACAAACGAAACTAACTAAAAAGTGGTACCATTATCTGCGCCGCTTTGCTTATCGGGTGAAGCTTTTACGTGTTTTGCAAAGTATCTCCCGAGAAAAATACGATGAAAAAATTTCAGCTTCTCTAGTATATGGTTTTCTATCAGCAGTAGCTGTCAATTTTTTCTTCCAACCAGGACATGTTTATTCAAGTGGAGCAACAGGTTTGGCTCAGATCATTTCTGCGCTTAGTAATCACTTGTTTGGCTTTTATTTCCCAATTTCAGTAGCATTTTACGCTATCAATATCCCGCTGATGATTTTAGCCTGGTACCAAATTGGACATAAGTTTACGATTTTCACCTTTATCACGGTATCCATGAGCTCGCTCTTTATCCAGTTTGTGCCGGTGGTGGTCTTGACAGAGGATCCAATCATCAATGCCCTTTTTGGGGGAGTCGTCATGGGACTGGGAATCGGCTTTGCTTTACGCCATAACATCTCCAGTGGTGGAACAGATATTGTCAGTCTGACTATTCGCAAGAAGACAGGTCGTAACGTTGGAAGCATCTCCTTCCTAGTGAACGGGACAATCATGCTGATTGCTGGCTTGACCTTTGGTTGGAAATATGCCCTTTATTCCATGATTACGATCTTTGTCTCCAGCCGTGTAACAGATGCAGTTTTCACCAAACAGAAACGCATGCAGGCCACGATCGTCACTAGCAATCCTGACGCAGTCATTGAGAAAAATCCATCATAAATTGCACCGTGGTGCGACTATGATTCACGATGCTGAAGGGACTTATAACCACGAGCGTAAGGCAGTTTTGATAACGGTTATCACTCGTGCAGAGTTTAATGATTTTAAACTCATCATGAAACAAGTTGATCCGACAGCCTTTGTATCTGTCTCAGAAAATGTCCATATTCTTGGGCGATTTGTCGAAGTTGAAAAACTAGTCGTTCAGGTAAATAGGATACAAAAAAACCAACTCAAAATAGAGAGTTGGTTTTTTTATTTTTTTCAACGATTTCGTGTGCAATCACCTGACGATAGCAGATTTGACGATTCTCTTTGACATCATTAATGATTTGAAGAATGGTTTCAAATGAAGTTCGACCAAGAGCAAGACTATTGATATCAACATAGGCAGCTAGATTCAATCTTGGATTGACCGAGTCAAAGCTGAGGACCGGAACATCAAGCTGGTGCTCGTTGAGGTAGTTACAGACACCTTCAGCTAAGAGGCTATCCGTTGTGATAATAGCATCGGTCTGAGGGTCGTATTTAAAGAGTTGTTTACTAAAGTTATAGCCCTTTTCTTCTAGAAACTCGTCTGCAAAGAAGGTACGGTGACTATCAAGAGGCAGATTGTGTTCTTGAAGTGCTTGCTCGTAACCTGTCAGACGGTCCTGGGTAACGAAGAGTTTCTTGGTACCGCCGATAAAGGCAATGCGTGAACACCCTTTTTTAATGAAATATTCGGTCGCATCAAAACCAGCTTGAACATTATCATTATCAACAAGTGGTATGAAAGGCGAAAGTGACTTTCCTAGAATGAGGAAAGGGAATTGCTCCTCGACAACCAGTTGCACCAAAGGGTCATCTTCTTGAGCATACAAGAAGATAAGCCCATCCACACGTTTTCCGTAGACCATTTGTGAAATGGCGTTTAAACGCTCTTTCTCATCCTTACCAGTCGCAATCTGAATGGCGTAGTGGTTTTCAGAGGCGACTTGGGCGATACCACGGAGGACAGATGGGAAGAAAGGGTTTTGGTAGAAAACATCTGAATCATCTGGAAGGACTAAGCCAATAACTTGCGTATAACTGCTAACAAGACTTCGAGCATTTAGATTAGGATGATAATTAAGTTCTTTCATTGCCTTTCGAACTCGTTTTTTTGTTTCGTCACTAATCGTTGATTTGTTTTGAATAACACGGGTTACGGTTGAAGGTGAAACACCAGCAGCCTTGGCCACATCTTTAATCGTAACAGGCATAATAATCTCCTACTTTTTGTAGTCTGGATCACGATAATGAGTCTTATAAAAGATAGTGACCAGGTATAGAACAAATAAAATGTTTTGAACAGTAATCAAAGTCGTCATATTTTGACCTAAGAGACCTAGAATCATGGTCAGTAAAGTTGGTAATCCTAAACAGTTCAAAATAAAATGATAACACTCTTTATAGGTCTTAAATGAGAAGAGACGAGATTTTTTCGTGAAGTAGAGCAGAAGGCTAGCACCTAAAGCTACAATGAAAAAATTAAGTCCAAAGAGGAAACTAGCACCTAAGACCAGGAAGAGGCTGATATAGACGCGGTTCTGTTGATACCAGTCTTTTGAAATAGCCTGAGTCAAGCTTTCTTTGCTTTGGAAACTATCAGTTGTGATAGCATGATAGCGAATGCTGGTTAACTCTTTTCCTTGCTTACTGATGACGAGTTGCTCAGGTTCAAAGCTAAGAAGTAATTCCTCAGGGAAACTTGAACTAGCAGTAGCCCCGATTTGTACAGAAGCTTGATGAGGAGTCGAACCAGTATAGCTTAGTTTTCCATCTACAATCTGAGCATTGGTAGCTAGATCCTGAACGACTTCGTCCGTCAATGGAGCATAGACATCATCGATGAACGTCTCTAAAGGATAGGTTTCCTGAGAACTGTTCTGGATAGCAATAGGCACCATGGATAAGCTAATTAAGAAAATACTGGTAAAAATCAGTTGAAACCAGTTTAGACCAAAACGATGAGAGAGGGGCTTACGAAATCCCCAAATACTATTAAAATAAGAAAATGGATATGGTAACATAAATCTCTTTCTATAGGCATTTTTCTATATGAGTATTATATAGAGAACTGTTTTTTAGTTCAAGCGGGGATAGTAGAATCCTTGGTAAAAGTGAATGTATGTTATGATTCGTCCACTAACTAACAAGGTAATCTCAGCAAGCTCTTGTTTCTCACCAGACAATCGATGTACAAGGTCAAAAATGAAAAAGGGTGGCGAGGGTATATTACCCCTTGTCGCCACCGCTTGTAAGTCCTGAAACGAAGTTCTTTTGCAAGAAGAAGAAAAGTGTACAGATTGGAAGAGCTATGAGGATAGCACCTGCTGAGAAGTAGGCGATCTTCAAGTTCTTCGCATTGCTAACGAAGGTTTGTAGACCAACGGCAACTGTAAAGTATTCTTTTTCACGAAGCAAGAAACTAGAGAGGATATAGTCTCCGAAAGGTCCCATGAAGGCCCAGAGTGCTTGTACAGCAACCATTGGGCGAACAAGAGGGAGAACGATTTGCCAGAAGCGACGGAAGTGTCCTGCACCATCTAGTTTTGCAGACTCATCAAGAGACATTGGCACGGTGTCAAAGTAACCTTTCATCAACCAAGCATTCATAGGGATACCTCCACCGACGTAGAGGAAGATGAGGAACCAGCTATGGTTAAGGGCATTCAACATGAGGGCCATAACGAAGAAGGCAGTCAAAGCGGCCATTGTTGGCACCATTTGGATAATCAAGAAGAAGACCAAACTTTGTTTACGAGCCAAGAAGTTGTAACGGCTATAGGCATAACCAGCAAGTACGATAATACTTGTCTGAACAACCATAGTGATCAAAGCGATGATCAAAGTGTTGAGGTACCATGTGCCGTACAAGGTTTCAGTAAAGAGCCCTTTGAAGTTATCAAGACTGAAATTGACATTGCTGTCGAGCTTGAAGGCTACAACGTTACCGGCCTTAAAGGCTGACATAATCGTGATTAAAAGAGGATAGATAATAACGATTGAAAGTCCAATTAAGTAAAGATAAGTAAGGGTTTGAGTCAGTCTACGTTTGAGTTTAATTGAATTATTCATCTTAGACGTCCTCCATATCAAATGCGTGTAGTTTCTTGAATGCAATCATAGAAATAGAGATGACAATGATTGAAATAATCAAGGTAACGGCAAACGCCATAGAGTATTGAGGAGCGGTACCAGTTGTCAAACGGTAGATCCATGAGATCAAGATATCGGTTGAACCAGCTCCACCACCGACACTACCAGGACCACCACCATTGAAGAGGTACATGATAGAGAAGTTGTTGAAGTTGAAGGTGTATTGGCTAATCAAAGTAGGCGCCGCAACAGCCAAAATCATTGGGAAAGTGATGTTACGGAATTTTTGCCAAGCGTTTGCACCGTCGATATAAGCTGCTTCATACAAGTCATTTGGAATAGACTGTAGGATACCGAGAGTCAAGACGTAGATATAAGGGAAACCAAGCCATCCTTGCATCATAATCAAGGCAATTTTAGTCCAAGTTGGGTTTGTCTTCCAAGGGATAAGAGCGCCATCTAAGAAAGGAAGAACCTTAGCAAAGAGAGGGATAACTTGAGTATTGATAGCACCAACACTATCGTTGAACATGTTTGAGAATGTCAAGATAGTGATGAAGGCTGGAACCGCCCAAGGTAGAAGGAAGATAACACCAAAGATACGTTTACCCTTGATGAATGGTTGGTTAGCAATAATAGCTGTAAAGATACCGAGTACGATTTGCAAAAGTAGATGCAGATAAAGCCCAGATAATAGTCCAAGAAAGAACAGAACCGAAGGCTGAACGGAAGGTACTCAAGCTCCAGATATTTGTAAAGTTAGTCAATCCAACCCAATCCAAGAGTTTGTTTGGTGGTAAATGTTGGAAATCGTAGTTAGTAAAGGCAATCATCAAGGTTACAATAACCGGGAAGATGATGGCAAATGTCATGGCAACGTAAGATGGAATGATAAGCAAGTAAGGGAATCCATTTTCATAGATACCTTTAATCATATCCTTAAGTGTCAATGGGACAGGGATGCCATTATTGATACGTTTTTGCAATCGTGTGAGCGTCTTTAATATTGAGAATATAAAAAGGCTAGATAAACAATTACAAAGATAGAGTGAAATGCACCACGAATCAACATGAAGAGAGAGTTGTCACGGCCAGGTTTTTTTCACCGAGTGCGATCAAATTGCTCAATTCAGGTGCTCGCAAGTACTATAAAAATAGAGGACAAAAAGCCACTGTTACAGCAAGGAAGATAAAACCTTTAGCTTTTTTTGTTTGTTGTAGATTTGTCCCAACCCAGGAATCAATGAAAGCAAAGGTCGCTTTTTGGTTGTTGTTCCATGAGCGCTCCTTTTCATAAGATACGAGCATTGAGCTCGATGCTAATCAGCAAAATTGCTGAAAAACATTGTCAATATATCTAAAAAAATCAAGGGAGATGTTTAAATTATCTCCCTTGAATCAATCAATTAGTTACCAAATTTTTTTAGTTACCAAATTTTTTTGTTGGATTGTTTCTTTCGATCAATGTTACAGCATCATTAGCGACTGTTTTAGCATCTTTCTTACCGCTTACAGCATCAAAGAGCATTGTTTTTAGCTGGGTCCCAAACTGTTGACATTTGAGAGATGTTTGGCATTGGTTGTGCGTTCTTGAACTGCTCGATAACAGCTGTAGTCAACTCATCTTTTTTTACCCTACAGCGTAAGTACGAGCTTCAGTGTTAGCTGGGATTTCGTTAGTTGCATCGTAGAATGCTTTTTGTTGGTCAGTTGAAACAAGGAAGTCTACGAATTTTTTTGAGCGCCTTCAAGGTTCTTAGTGCTTGATGGGACGATCCAAGCTTTTACCACCACCAAAGGTCGCGTAGTTTTTACCGTTTGGAAGAGTTGGGATAGTTGCAACACCGTAGTTTACTTTAGCATCTTTGAATGCTTGAGCTTTCCAAGGACCGTCGACGATCGCGACTGTTTTTACCTTCTTGGAATTGAGTTTTGGATCAAGTTTCCAGCACCTTCAGTGTCTTGCATACCTTTAGGCCATTTATCGTACCAAGTTTTAGCGTATTCAATACCTGCGATAGCACCATCGTTAGCAAGACCGATATCTTTAGGATTTTTACCGTTGTCACCGAATACGTAAGCACCGTTACCAGCAAGAAGTCCGTATGCGTAGTAGAAGTTAGTCCAGTCAGCTAGGAAAGCAGTTGTTTTACCTTCTTCACCAGCGAAAGCGTATTTGCTATCTTTAGCAAGATTTCTAAGTCAGCAAATGTTTTTGGAGCTTCTTTAATCAAATCTTTGTTATAGTACATAACAAGTGATTCGATAACGGCTGGAGCACCGTAAACTTTTCCACCAACAGTTACAAGAGATTTAGTAGTATCGTCTGTTTTAGCACCGTCGCTCAAAGTTACTTCTGAAAGTTGTCCGTCAGTACCAAGGCTACCTACACGGTCGTATGGTGCCATCATAACATCAGGGGCTTTACCAGATTGGTTATCAAGTGAAAGGTTGTCAAGCCCACCCATTTGGTCTCCTGTTTTGATGTTAACTTTTACACCAGCTTCTTTTTCGTAAGCTTTTGCAGCTGATTCAGCAAAGGCTTTGTATTGATCTTCAACGTAGAAAGTGATTTCTTTCGCTTCTGATGAACCAGAATCAGCAGGCTTATCAGCAGTTTTGCTTCCGCAAGCTACCAAAAGCAAGCTAGCAAGTGTAGCAGTTCCAAGCACAGCAGCGCTCTTCATGAATTTAGATGACATAGTGTATTCCTCCTAAAGAATAACAAATTTTATAGTCTAGGGAACGCAAACGTTTTCCCTTATGACCTTAGTATAGCACAAACAGAAAACGGTTGCAAGTATTTTTTTGAAAAAAATTTAAAAAGCTTGTGACTGGCTAATTCCTAAAATTGTTTATATAATAGAAGAAAAAGATGTAATCATGTAAATTTTGATTCAAAAACAATTGAAGGAAAACGCTTGCATGATTAGGATGATGATTAAAAGGGTGTTAAAAATAAGAATATAGTAACTTGAAAGTTTGTCAAAAAAGATTAAACAATAAAAAGTTTTTTACAAACGCTTGCATTTCTTTTTAAAATGGGTTATACTTTAGTTAGCGCAAACGTTTGCGCAAAAATTGAAATAATTAACAATATAAACACTTGAGGTGCTAATATGAAAAAACGTCAAAGCGGTGTGTTGATGCACATCTCATCACTTCCAGGAGCATACGGAATCGGATCATTTGGTCAAAGCGCCTATGATTTCGTTGACTTCTTGGTTCGCACGAAGCAACGTTACTGGCAAATCCTCCCTTTAGGAACAACTAGTTACGGTGATTCTCCATACCAATCATTCTCAGCCTTTGCTGGAAACACTCATTTTATCGACCTTGATATTTTGGTGGAGCAAGGTTTGTTGGAAGCAAGTGATCTTGAAGGTGTGGACTTTGGTAGCAACCCAACTGAAGTTGACTACGCTAAAATCTACTATGCACGTCGTCCACTTCTAGAGAAAGCTGTCAAACGTTTCCTTGAAGTCGGAGATGTCAAAGACTTCGAAAAATTTGCTCAAGAAAATCAATCATGGCTTGAACTATTTGCAGAGTATATGGCAATCAAGGAGCATTTTGATAATCTTGCTTGGACAGAATGGCCAGATGCAGATGCTCGTGCTCGTAAAGCTTCAACTCTTGAAAGCTACCGTGAGAAATTAGCTGACAAGCTTGTTTACCACCGCGTAACCCAATACCTTTTCTTCCAACAATGGTTGAAATTGAAAGCATATGCTAATGACAACCACATCGAAATTGTCGGAGATATGCCTATCTATGTAGCGGAAGATTCAAGCGATATGTGGGCAAATCCACATCTCTTCAAGACAGATGTCAACGGTAAGGCGACTTGCATCGCAGGATGCCCACCAGATGAATTTTTCTGCTACTGGTCAGCTTTTGGGGTAACCCAATCTATGACTGGGAAGCAATGGACAAAGACGGCTACAAATGGTGGATTGAACGCTTGCGTGAAAGCTTCAAAAATTTACGACATCGTTCGTATCGACCACTTCCGTGGATTTGAGTCTTACTGGGAAATTCCTGCTGGTTCTGAAACAGCAAAGCACCTGGTAAATGGGTGAAAGGACCTGACTACAAACTCTTTGCGCTGGTTAAAGAGGAACTTGGTGACTTGAACATCATCGCAGAAGACCTTGGATTCATGACTGACGAAGTTATTGAACTACGTGAACGCACTGGATTCCCAGGAATGAAAGTCCTTCAATTTGCCTTCAACCCAGAACACGAAAAGTATCGACAGCCCACACTTGGCACCAGCCAACTCAGTTATGTACACAGGAACACACGATAACAACACTGTTCTTGGTTGGTATCGCAATGAAATCGACGATCCAACTCGTGAGTACATGGCACGTTATACAAAACCGCAAGGAATATGAAACAGTAGTACATGCTATGCTTCGTACAGCCTTCTCATCAGTAAGCTTTTATGACTATCGCTACTATGCAAGATTTGCTAGAGTTGGATGGTTCAGCTCGTATGAACTTCCCATCTACTCTTGGTGGAAACTGGTCATGGCGTATGACAGAGGATCAATTGACTCCTGCTGTCGAAGAAACTTTGCTTGACTTGACTACAATTTATCGCCGAATCAATGAAAATTTGGTAGAATTAAAGAAATAAGACATTATCAGGAGACACAAAAAATGTTACCATTAAAAGAATTTGTACAAAATCGTTACAATAAATCTATCGCAGAATGTAGCAATGAGGAGCTTTACCTTGCTCTTCTTAACTACAGCAAACTAGCAAGCGAGCCAAAAACCAGTCAACACTGGTAAGAAAAAAAGTTTACTATATCTCAGCTGAGTTCTTGATTGGTAAACTCTTGTCTAACAACTTGATTAACCTTGGTCTTTATGACGAAGTTAAAAAGAACTTGCTGACGCAGGTAAAGAGTTGATCGAAATCGAAGAAGTAGAATTGGAACCATCGCTTGGTAATGGTGGTTTGGGACGTTTGGCGAGCCTGCTTTATTGACTCAATCGCTACACTTGGTTTGAACGGTGACGGTGTTGGTTTGAACTACCACTTTGGTCTTTTTCCAACAAGTTCTTAAAAACAACCAACAAGAAACAATTCCTAACGCTTGGTTGACTGACCAAAACTGGTTGGTTCGCTCAAGTCGTAGCTACCAAGTGCCATTTGCACACTTTTACATTGACATCTACTCTTTACGATATCGATGTACCTGGTTACAAAACAGCTACTAAAAACCGCTTGCGTTTGTTTGACTTGGATTCAGTTGATTCATCTATCATTGAAGATGGCATCAACTTTGACAAGACAGATATCGCTCGCAACTTGACTCTTTTCCTTTACCCAGACGATAGCGACAAACAAGGTGAATTGCTCCGTATCTTCCAACAATACTTCATGGTTTCAAACGGTGCTCAATTGATCATCGATGAAGCAATCGAAAAAGGAAGCAACTTGCATGATCTTGCTGACTACGCAGTTGTACAAATCAACGATACTCACCCATCAATGGTGATTCCTGAGTTGATCCGTCTTTTGACTGAACGTGGTATCGAACTTGATGAAGCAATCTCTATCGTTCGTAGCATGACTGCTTACACAAACCACACGATTCTTGCGGAAGCCCTTGAAAAATGGCCACTTGAATTCTTGGAAGAAGTGGTTCCTCACTTGGTACCAATCATCAAAGAATTGGACCGCCGTGTTCGTGCTGAATACAAAGATCCAGCTGTTCAAATCATTGATGAACACGATCGTGTACACATGGCCCACATGGATATCCACTATGGATACAGCGTAAACGGAGTTGCCGCTCTTCACACAGAAATTTTGAAGAACTCTGAGTTGAAAGCTTTCTACGATCTTTACCCAGAAAAATTCAACAACAAAACAAACGGTATTACTTTCCGTCGTTGGCTCATGCATGCTAACCCAAGCTTGTCTCACTACTTGGATGAGATCCTTGGCCGCGAATGGCACCATGAAGCTTCTAAATTGGAAGACCTTCTTTCATACGAAGACAAGGCTGCTGTCAAAGAAAAATTGGAAAGCATCAAAGCTCACAACAAACGTAAGTTGGCTCGTCACTTGAAAGAACACCAAGGTGTGGAAATCAATACTAACTCTATCTTTGATATCCAAATCAAACGTCTTCACGAGTACAAACGCCAACAAATGAACGCTTTGTATGTAATTCACAAATACTTGGACATCAAGGCTGGTAATATCCCTGCTCGTCCAATCACAGTATTCTTTGGTGGTAAAGCAGCTCCTGCCTACACAATCGCCCAAGACATCATCCACTTGATTCTTTGCTTGTCAGAAGTGATTGCTAACGACCCAGCAGTAGCTCCACACTTGCAAGTCGTAATGGTTGAAAACTACAACGTTACTGCAGCAAGCTTCCTTATCCCAGCATGTGACATCTCAGAACAAATCTCACTTGCTTCTAAAGAAGCTTCAGGTACTGGTAACATGAAATTCATGTTGAACGGAGCTTTGACTCTTGGTACTATGGACGGTGCTAACGTGGAAATCGCCGAATTGGTTGGCGACGAAAACATCTACATCTTCGGTGAAGATTCAGAAACTGTTATCGACCTTTACGCGAAAGCAGCATACAAATCAAGCGAATTCTACGCTCGTAAAGCGATCAAACCATTGGTTGACTTCATCGTGAGCGATGCTGTTCTTGCAGTTGGTAAGAAAGAACGCTTGGAACGTCTTTACAACGAATTGATCAACAAAGACTGGTTCATGACTCTTCTTGACTTGGAAGACTACATCAAAGTGAAAGAGCAAATGCTTGCTGACTACGAAGACCGTGACGCATGGTTGGATAAAGTCATCGTTAACATTGCTAAAGCAGGATTCTTCTCATCTGACCGTACAATCGCTCAGTACAACGAAGATATCTGGCACTTGAACTAAGATTCTCTGTAACAGATTATAAAACAAAAACGCATCTTTAATAGATGCGTTTTTGTTTTTAGCTATAAAAGAGTCGAGACTTCAATAGAAATTTGTCCATCCCGTTAAAAAGCTAGCACAATATAGGAAAAACAGGTATACTATTGTTAATTAAAATGAATTATATCAAGGATAGGGAAAATTATGACAAAAAAACTAGCACTAACAGCAGTATTTTTAGGAGTCGCACTGTTGACATTGACAGGTTGTTTTGGGAAAAGCAGTCGGAGATTTATCGAGGGGAAGGCTGCAGAACTAAGCAAGGTCTATCCGACAGAGGATCTGGAAGATTTGTTTGAAAAGTTTCCGGATGGATTTCAAATCCGTATAACAGATACTGAAAAGAAAGATGAAAACTCACCAACAATAATTTACCAAACGGTTTTAAATGGTATTTCTGAAACCAAAGAAATAAAAGGAGAAATTACCAAGGAAAGCTCACTTAAAAATTCAGATGGGAAAATTGAAAAAGAAATTTTGTATAAAGGAAATGTCTACTACAAAGATGGCAGCCTTCATTTATCGGAAGGAAATTCTTCTAAAAATAAAGAAAAGGGTGATTTAAAACACTCCCGTCTTTTAATGCAGGAATTTTCTATTTCGAGGTCAAGTTTACGAGGCCTACAAGTAACTCTTAAAGGATATAGCTTTGAGACAGGTTCTGCAAGCATTACTTATAATCTTAAAAATGAACAAGTGAATAATTATTTGGGTTTAGAAAGTGATGCCCAACTTAATATGGACATCAATATTTTTGAACCAACGATAGCAGGTAAAAGTTATGGTTATGATGTCATTTTTAGAAAAGATAATCTTTATCATTCAGAAGGTATCGTAGGGAAATTAGAGGAAAATTAGTCATGAGCGATAGTAAAATAACTATCTTGGATTCTGAGAAGTAGGAGTAATTTATGACAAAAAATTAGCGTTGACAGCAATACTTTTGGGAGTGGCGCTGACTCTATCTGGATGTAGTCTAAAGAGTAGTCGAAGATTTATCGAGGGAAAGGCAGCTGAGCTCAGCAAGGTCTACCCGACAGAGAATTTGGAAGACCTGTTTGAAAAGTTTCCGGATGGGTTTCAGATTACCTCAAAGGATTTATACGAATATGAAGAAAGTGGGTACAAACTTCAATCAATCAATCTACATGGAAATTCTCAAACTAGACAGATTTCAGGTGCGATATCAGAGAAACAGGTTAGTTTTGATCAAGATGAGAAGCGTAGTGAAAATTTTGTATATACGGGTGAGGTCATTTATCAAGATGGTAAAATTCAATTAAAAGATCCAACAGCGAATATCAAAATAAAAAGCCCAACATTACTGCTCCAAGAATTTACGATTAATAAAGACAGTCTATCCAAATTAAAAATGGGAGAAAAAGCTATAGTTTTGAAACAGGCAGCGCAGATATTGACTATACTATCACGGATCCGATTTTAAACAACTACATGGGGGTGGAGCAGGATAAAGAATTAAAAATGATTTTTTATATCATGTCTGAAACTGTCGAAAATAAGGCCTATAGCTATACTTTAGATATTAAAGATGGCCATAACTCTCATACGGAATTATTTAGTGGTTACAAAAGCAAGCAATATAAACTTTATAATGATTGATGGAGGAATTTATGAGGAAAAAATTAGCGCTGACAGCAATACTTTTGGGAGTGGCGTTGTTGACATTGACAGGTTGTTTTATGAAAAGTAGTCGAAGATTTATTGAAGGGAAAGCCTCAGAGTTAAGCAAGGTCTACCCGACGGAGAATCTAGAAGACTTGTTTAAAAAAAGTTTCCGGAAGGATTTGGTATTTTTTTAGCGACGATATTTATGATTATAAAGAAGGGGAAGGCTATTTTTACCAATCTATTGAACTAAAGGGTGATGCTGAGAATAAAGTGGTTAGAGGAACTTTTAAGGAGAAAAAAGTCAGCATAGATGAGAATAAAAAACGAACGGAAGAAGTACTCTATGAAGGTGGAGTGATTTATAAGGATGGAACGATTCAATTGACGGATCCTCAGGCAAATGCGACGATAAGGAATCCTAAACTATTGCTCCAAGAATTTACGATTAATAGAAATACTCTGTCGAAATTAAAAATGGGGAGAAAAAGCTACAGTGTTGAAACAGGGAGCGCAGATATTGACTATACTCTATCGGATCCGATTTTAAACAACTACATGGGAGTTGAGCAGAATAAAGAACTAAAAATGGTGATTTATATCATGCATGAAACCATTAAAAATATGGCCTATAGCTATACTTTAGAAATTCAAGACGGGCAAAATACACATGCGGAGATTATCAGTGGTTATAAAAGTCGAAAAGAAAAAGAATAATGGATAAATTTATGACAAAAAAATTAGCGCTAACAGCAGTACTTTTGGGAATGGCACTATTGACATTGACAGGTTGTTTTATGAAAAGTAGTCGAAGATTTATCGAAGGGAAAGCCTCAGAACTAAGCAAGGTCTACCCAACGGAGAATCTAGAAGACTTGTTTGAAAAGTTTCCGGATGGGTTTAATATTACGATAAATGATTTATATGAATATAATGAAGATAGTGGCTATAGGTTCCAAACTATTAGTTTAGATGGGAATTCTCAAACTAAGCAGATTTCAGGTACAATATCAGAAGAAAAAATTAGTTTTGAACAGAATGGGAAGAACAGAGAAGAACTTATATATAAAGGTGCTGTAACTTATCAATATGGCAAAATTCAATTAAAAGATTCAACCGCAAATATCAAGATAAAAAGTCCGATATTATTACTCCAGGAATTTACGATTAATAAAGCTAGCCTATCAAAATTACATATGGGAGGTAAAAGTTATAGTTATGAAACGGGGAGTGCAGATATTGACTACACTCTTACGGACCCGATTTTAAACAACTATATGGGAGTAGAGCAGGACCAAGAACTAAAAATGATTATTTATATTATGCGTGAAACAATAGAGAATAAAACATTTAGTTATACTTTAAAGATTAGAGATGGTCAAAATTCTCATACAGAACTTATAGCTGGTGGATAAGCGTTAAAATTTTTAGTTTAATCTGTATATTTTGTTATAGATAATTTATCATTGAGGAGTGAAAAGGAAATAACATGAGTAAATCTAGCAATTTAGTTGTCTTATGAATTTGAAAAGAGCAAGTTTACAGGGAACATCACACGCATTACGACAAAGCACGCCCCACTGAATAATGGGCTAGTTGCTTGGATTGAAAACGCGCCCAAAAACTGATATAATAGAGGAGCTATTTTGAGTTCTGTGAGAGAGGAGCAGTTCATGTTTAAAAAAATTGCAATGCTGATGTTAGTAGGAGGCGTAGGAATGATGGTGTTAGCTGGATGTAGTCTAAAAAGCAGTCGAAGATTTATCGAAGGAAAGGCTGCAGAGTTAAGCAAGGTATACCCGACGGAGAATCTGGAAGACTTGTTTAAAAAAAGTTTCCAGATGGATTTCAGATAGATGTTATGGATGCTGAAAATCTTGACGAAGATGAAAGAACTTCATCAATAATTTATCATTTAATATTAAATGGGATTTCGGAAACGAGAGAAATTAAAGGGAAGTACACTAAAGAAAAAGCATTTAAAAATTCATCAGGGAAGATAGAACATGAAATGTTGTATCAAGGAGAGGTTTACTATAAAGGTGGTAGTCTTCACTTGTCAGATGACACCGATGCTAACAATAAAGAAAAAGGTGACTTAAAACATACACGTCTTTTAATGCAGGATTTTCCTATTTCTAGGTCTAGTTTAAAAGGCCTAGAGGTTGTTCGGAAAGGATATAGCCTTGAGACCGGTTCTGCCAGCATCACCTATAAGCTTAAAAAAATGAACAAGTGAATGATTATTTAGGCTTAGAAAAAGATGACCAAATTAATATGGATATCAATATTTTTGAACCAACGATATCAGGTAAAAGTTATGGATATACTGTTATTTTTAGAAAAAATGATATTGATCACACTGAGATGATTACTGGAAAACTAGAGGGATATGAGCAATGAGCGAAAATAAAGGATACACAGTTCTAGACGGGACGAATCCAACACTTGATGCTTCAGATTTGTCCTATGAATTTGAAAAAGCAAGAATTAGAGGAGTGTCAGATGAGCGACTAGAAAGTTTTTACTTTAGAGAAGAAAATAAAATCATGCCCGAGAATTTTCAGTATCTATCCAGTTTCCGTGATCCTGATACAGGGACGAGTGGGGTTGCCTTTAGAGATAAGACAAGTGGAAAAACGATCATTGCCTATACAGGAACCAACCCTAATAGTGACTTTTACAATGACGTGATCAAGACCGATGGTGTTAGTATTGCCTTTGGGATGGGCCATCATTATGATTCGGCTTATCAGTTTTACGAAAATGTTCTGAAAGAGAACGGTTTAAATCCAGAAGATGTTATCCTGACCGGTCACTCCTTGGGAGGGAATGTCGCTCAGCGAGTCGCTCTCAAATACAATGCTCCGGAAACCATTGTCTACAATGCGACGCCTCTCTATATCCCTGCTGGCCTGAGCATTTTTTCTGCAAAAAATATAGCAGCGATAGATAGAGACAAGGCTAGTTTTACAGGAAACATCACACGCATTACGACACAGCAAGACCCGCTGAATAATATATCTGATCGGGTTGGTGGAGTATATGTCGGTAAGGAGTATGTCATCCCTGATTCAGGCGGTCACATGATGGATGATTTGCGGGCAGTTGCTGATGATATCAAGTATTCGATTGCGATGGACAACATTAAAAGAAATACGGATCAAGGCTTAAAACGTGTGCAGAGCAAGAAAGATCGCTTTAAAGTCAATGATATCGGTACGGCTTCTCCAAATGGTTTGTCCAAGGCAGAACTCATCGCTTTAGACTCTGAGCAGGCCTTGGCCGTTGCGGGCGGATTATCGACCGTATCAACAGCAGCTACCGCTTTTATAGGTGTAAAAGGGACGGAAGCTGTCGATAAAGCCCTGGTCTTGTATGACAGTCTCGGAGATGTACCCTTTGGTTTTCTCCTGTCTTCTGATGAAGTTCGAGAAACCTACAATGAATGTGGCATCAACTATGGAACTCTTGTTGAATCGGTGGACAGTCATTGTAGAACTGTCAAATCCACTGCAAATACAGTAGCAACTTCCTTTGCAGGCTTAGAGACAAAGATTAAGTCAGGAATTCAGAAAATCGTTGAGCAAGATACAGAATTACAAGGAATGTTCGCCTATGGATAAGTGGAGTAAGATTCGTGCTAAGTTAGAGGATGCTCAAGAAGAGCTCTACAAGATAGATGATGAATATCGACAGTCAAAAAATGAGTTGGAGACTAAGTGGAGTTTTTTAGGAGATTTTTATAGGGGCTTAGAGCAAAAATTTGACGAAAAGTATTCGATTATTTTGTCAGATTATTCAAAAATGCCGGACGCGACTGAGGATATACTTGAGGCCGCAGTGGAGACGATTCGTCGCTATCAATGGGTGAATGAAGAGGAGTTTAAAACTCGGCAACGTGAACTAGAAAGAAAATACGACGATTTAGAAGATAGCTATAAGAAAAAGTATCGTAAACAAGAGAGTGTTGTTGAACAGCTTTATAGTGAACTAAGAGCATGTCAGGTAGATGAAAAGTAGGAGAAAAAGATGGGATTATATGAAGATGTCGGAACGGGAATTTATGACTTCGCTTCAGATACAATGGACAACATCGGTACTGTATCTTCTGGTATCAATAATTTTGCTAGGGAGCATAATCCAAGTGTGAGACTAGTAGAAGATGTAATGCACGGGGCTTACGACTGGGCGATAGATCAGTTACGTTCTTTTGAAGCCTATAGCGAGATTGAGAAGAGCCTAGAAAGGTCGCTTATCAGAACCTTGTATGTGCCAGCTAAAAACCGAGCTAGAGTTCGAATCATTGAGAGCTTTGATAAAGAAGTGAAGGAAATAGGTACAAAAACCAAGAAAGAGATTGATTCTATAAACGATCAAATCGATGCGGAAATCAAAGGAGAGTTTTCAAACGCTATTCAAGATACAGTTGGTAAAGAAAATCTTAAATGGGAAAATTTGGTTTAAAGTGAGGTAGCAAAGGCTGACTCGCTTTTTTTGACAATAATCAAACCCGCACCTCTTCTTGAGGTGCGGGTTTTGTATGTTATCAAATGTAGGTTTACTTTGCCTTACCCACAAGGATTTCTGCTTCGATAGTAATCTCTGTCAATTGACTCCAGTCAATCTTGCTTTGGTCGACGTGAAAGAGGAGGGGTGTCATGTTTAGTAAGGCTTTTCTTTGCTCTGTTGTGATAGGCTTGGTCAGGGAAGCTATCTGACTAGATTGGATGCTGAAATGCTCCTGGAAATGTTCCTTGATATCTTGGTTAGAATAATCTTTCTTTGTTAGCTGGTCCTGTACCATTTGGCGGATTTCCTTGAGGTGGTTTCAGTAGGAATAACCTTGATTAAGATGCTGTCCTTTGATAAGACACGGCGAAATTCTCCATAGTTAGCAGGCGAAAAGATATCAAGCAGGATATCCATGCTGGCGTCTTTTATAGGAAGGCGAGCCAGGTCGCCAACAAACCAGTTGACTGCCCAGTTGGATTCGCTTTTGGCAGCGATTTGGACCGAATCTTTTGAAATATCAAAGGCGTAAAAGGTTTTATCAGAGTGACTTTCTTGGAGCTTGCGAGAGTAGAAGCCTTCGCCACAACCAATGTCCAAGACAGTTTTTGCAGATGATTTAGTCGCTAGTATGTCTGAGATGCCTTCTAAGATAGCCTGATAAAATCCAGCTTCTAGGATTTGCTGGCGATTTTGAAAGTTTTCCTTGTCGTAGTTGGCAGATTGCTTGATTTGAGGTGCTAGATTGACATAGCCGAATTTTGCTAGGTCAAAAGAATGGCGGTTGCTACACTTGAGGCTAGACTCTACCAAGGTCAGATTTTCTTGGCAGATAGGACAGGCAAAGGCAGTCGCAGAAGCAAAGCGCTGGAGTTTGGGTTTGAGGTTTGTATTCATAGTTTTAGTCTAGCAAAAAAAGGACTGGATGGCAAATGCCTCCAGTCTGCTTTTTTAGTATGTTAGCACGAAGTATTTCTTCTTACCACGACGGATAACAGTGAGTTCATTCTCTAATTTGTCTGCGTCACTCAAGACATAGTCAAGGTCTTGGATGCGTTCGCCGTTGACGTAGATAGCTCCATTTTGAACATCTTCGCGGGCTTGGCGTTTTGAGTTAACCACACCAGAAGATACGAGAAGTTCTACGATGTTGTGATTTTCGTCTGCTTGTACTTGGTAGTTTGGCACACCACGAAGTCCTTGTTTAAGTTCTTTGACAGAAAGGTTTTTGATATTTCCTGCAAAGAGTTGTTCAGTGATGTTAAGGGCTTCTTTGTAAGCTTCTTCTCCGTGGACAAGAGTCACGACTTCACGAGCGAGGACTTTTTGAGCCAAGCGTTCGTGTGGTGCTGCTTCGAATTGTTTACGGATGTCTTCAATCTCGTCTAATGACAAGAAGGTAAAAATCTTCAAGAAGCGAACAGCGTCAGCATCCATGACGTTCATCCAGAATTGGTACATTTCGTATGGAGAAGTCTTTTCAGGGTTGAGCCAAACAGCGTTTCCTTCTGATTTACCAAATTTCTTACCAGTTGCATCTGTAATCAGTGGAACAGTAATTACATGACCAGTTTTGTCTGCCTTACGACGAAGCAACTCAGTACCAGCTGTCATGTTTCCCCATTGGTCAGAACCACCGATTTGAAGAGTAACATTGTGCTCTTGGTTAAGAACGAAGAAGTCGTACCCTTGCATGATTTGATAGGCAAACTCAGTGTAAGAAATCCCTGTTTCGATCCGTTTCTTCACAGACTCCTTGCTCATCATGTAGTTGACAGTGAAGTATTTTCCGATATCACGGAGGAAGTCAATGAAGCTGATACTGCCAAACCAGTCGTAGTTGTTGACCATGACAGCTTTATTTTCACCATTTTCAAAGTCAAGAAAGCGAGAAAGTTGTCCTTGGATAGACTTGACCCAGCCATTTACTGTGTCTTTTGTTTGAAGACTACGCTCAGCATCTTTGAAGGACGGATCTCCGATGAGACCTGTAGCACCGCCAACGAGCGCATATGGTTTGTGACCTGCTAACTGCAAGCGACGACTTGTCAAGATTGCGACAAGGTGACCTAGGTGAAGGCTGTCAGCAGTTGGATCGTAGCCAGTATAATAAGAAACTTGACCTTCTTCTAGGGCTTTACGCAAAGCTTCTTCATCAGTCGTTTGAAAAATCAAACCACGCTCTTTTAGCTCATCAAAAATGTGCATGTGTCTTTTCTCCTTTTTAAAATATTGTTTCTACCTATTGTACCACAAACTTGGCAAATAACCTAGTAAATTCGGGAAGAAAGTTGCTACTCGGACTTTTTTGGAAACGAGTGAAATATGGTATAATAGCACTAGCTTATTTTCAGAGAAATAGATAAAAACAGTTGAGAAAGGGGCTGAAAGATGTCTCATATTATTGAATTGCCAGAAGTCTTGGCCAACCAGATTGCAGCAGGAGAAGTTATCGAACGCCCTGCCAGTGTAGTTAAAGAGTTGGTTGAAAATGCCATTGATGCTGGCTCTAGCCAGATTATCGTTGAGATTGAGGAAGCTGGGCTTAAGAAAATCCAAATCACAGATAATGGTCACGGGATTGCCCATGATGAAGTCGAGCTGGCTCTCCGCCGTCATGCGACCAGTAAGATTAAGAATCAAGCGGATCTTTTTCGGATTCGGACTCTCGGTTTTCGTGGTGAAGCCCCTGCCCTCTATCGCATCTGTCAGTGTTTTGACTTTGTTGACAGCGGTGGACGGTGCCAGTCACGGGACCAAGCTAGTGGCTCGTGGGGGGTCAAGTTGAGGAAATCATTCCAGCGACCAGTCCTGTGGGGACTAAGGTTTGTGTGGAAGACCTCTTTTTTTCAATACACCGGCTCGTCTCAAGTATATGAAGAGCCAGCAGGCAGAGTTGTCTCATATCATTGATATTGTCAATCGTCTGGGGCTAGCCCATCCTGAGATTTCCTTTAGTTTGATTAGTGATGGCAAGGAAATGACACGAACAGCTGGTACGGGTCAACTGCGTCAAGCCATTGCTGGTATTTATGGTTTAGCGAGTGCCAAAAAGATGGTTGAAATTGAGAATACTGACCTAGATTTTTGAAATTTCAGGCTTTGTCTCCTTACCTGAATTGACGCGGGCTAATCGCAACTATATCAGTCTTTTTATCAATGGTCGTTATATCAAAAACTTCCTGCTCAATCGTGCCATTTTAGATGGATACGGTAGCAAACTCATGGTGGGGCGTTTTTCCACTGGCTGTTATTCACATCCATATCGATCCTTATCTAGCCGATGTCAATGTGCACCCAACCAAGCAAGAGGTGCGTATTTCTAAGGAAAGAGAGCTGATGGCACTGGTTTCAGAAGCTATCGCAAAGAGTCTAAAGGAACAGACCTTGATTCCAGATGCCTTGGAAAATCTGGCCAAATCTGCGGTTAGAAATCGTGAAAAGGTGGAGCAAACGACTTTGCCACTGAGAGAAAATACGCTTTACTATGAAAAAAATGAACCGACCAGACCGAAACAAGCTGAGGTGGCAGACCATCAGGTGAACCTGACTGAAGAGAAACAGGATTTGAATCTGTTTGCTAAGGAAACCTTGGACCAGCTGACCAAGCCTGCTAAACTGCATTTTGCAGAGAGAAAGCCTATCAGCTATGACCAACTGGATCATCCTGAGTTAGATATGGCTAGTTTGGATAAGGCTTATGACAAGTTGGAGCGGGAAGAATCTTCGAGCTTCCCAGAGTTGGAATTTTTCGGGCAAATGCACGGGACTTATCTCTTTGCCCAAGGTAGAGATGGGCTTTACATCATAGATCAGCACGCGGCTCAGGAACGGGTCAAATACGAGGAGTATCGTGAAAGTATTGGCAATGTTGACCAGAGTCAGCAACAACTCCTAGTGCCCTATATCTTTGAATTTCCTGCGGATGATGCCCTTCGTCTCAAGGAAAGAATGTCTCTCTTAGAGGAAGTTGGCGTCTTTTTAGCAGAGTACGGGGAGAATCAATTCATCCTGCGCGAACATCCCATTTGGATGGCAGAGGAGGAAATCGAGTCAGGGATCTATGAGATGTGTGACATGCTCCTCTTGACCAAGGAAGTTTCAATCAAGAAATACAGAGCAGAGCTAGCCATTATGATGTCCTGCAAGCGGTCCATCAAGGCCAACCATCGTATTGATGACCACTCGGCTAGACAACTCCTCTATCAGCTCTCTCAATGTGACAACCCCTATAACTGTCCACACGGACGTCCTGTTTTGGTTCACTTTACCAAGTCGGACATGGAAAAGATGTTCCGTCGCATTCAGGAAAATCATACGAGCCTCCGAGAGCTAGGAAAATACTAATACTCTTCGAAAATCTCTCTAAACTGCGTCAGCCTTACCTTGCCTAACTCAAGTTATGCCTAAGGTTAGCTTCCTAGTTTAGATTTGATTTTCATTGAGTATAAATTGAAGGGAAAATTATGTACGAATATCTAAAGGGTATTATTACCAAAATTACTGCTAAATACATCGTCCTAGAAGCTAACGGTATCGGCTACATTCTGCATGTAGCTAACCCTTATGCCTACTCAGGGCAAGTCAACCAAGAAGCACAAATCTATGTGCATCAAGTCATCCGTGAAGATGCTCACCTGCTTTACGGCTTTCGCTCAGAGGACGAGAAAAAACTCTTTCTCAGCTTGATTTCGGTGTCGGGCATTGGCCCTGTTTCTGCTCTTGCTATTATCGCAGCGGATGACAATGCAGGGCTTGTTCAAGCAATTGAGACTAAGAATATCACTTACTTGACTAAATTCCCTAAAATCGGGAAGAAAACAGCCCAACAGATGGTCTTGGACTTAGAAGGGAAAGTTGTTGTGGCAGGCGATGACCTTCCTGCTAAGACTGCAGCTCCATCTAGCAACGACAACCAAGAATTGGAAGAAGCTATGGAAGCCATGTTGGCTTTGGGTTACAAGGCAACTGAGCTTAAGAAAATCAAGAAATTCTTTGAAGGAACTTCTGATACAGCTGAAAACTACATCAAATCTGCCCTTAAGATGTTGGTGAAATAGGAGAAGTCTATGCCAAAACGTTGTGGCTGGGTTAAAATGAACAACCCTCTATATGTAGCCTACCACGATGAGGAGTGGGGCCAACCTCTCCATGATGACCAAGCGCTTTTTGAGTTGCTCTGCATGGAGACCTATCAGGCTGGTCTTTCTTGGGAAACAGTGCTTAATAAACGCCAAGCCTTCCGTCAAGCTTTTCATGGTTACCAAATTCAAGCGGTCGCAGAGATGTCGGATGAAGAATTGGAAGCTTTGATGGATAATCCAGCTATCATCCGCAATCATGCTAAGATATTTGCGACGCGCACCAACGCTCAAGCATTTTTACAAGTTCAAAAGGAGTATAATTCTTTTGACACCTATCTCTGGTCTTTTGTAGATAGGAAAACCATGGTCAATGATGTTCCTGATTATGCCCAAGCCCCTGCCAAGACGACTTTATCTGAGAAAATATCCAAGGATCTCAAAAAACGAGGCTTCAAATTTACTGGACCAGTCGCTGTCTTGTCCTATCTGCAGGCTGCAGGGCTAGTTGATGACCATGAGAATGATTGTGAATGGAAGGGTGGAAATAAGTGACGTTAGATGTCTAGAACATCTGAGAGTATAGAAAAAAGCTGAGAAATTCTTCCCAGCTTTATTTGTTATAGTCAAAGCGAATGACTTGCTCCGTTGCATCTACATGGGCGTGGACTCCGAAGGGGACAATAGCTCTTGGAGTTGCGTGGCCGATATTCAGATTATAGACAATTGGGATATTGCTGTCAATGATATCCAATAGTGCCTCTTTATAGTCGTCATAGAAGGTTTCATCCATAGGTTTTCCGACCAAGAGTCCGCTGATGACCTCGAATATTCCAGTCTCCTTTAAAGTCTGCACCATTTTTTTGAAGTTTTCCGGCTCAGGCTTTTCTTCGCTTGTTTCTAGTAAGAGAATCTTTCCTTCCCAGTCGGATAAGTCAGGGAAGAGTTTGTACTTTTGGCAGAGCTCCGTGCTGTCTGCGTATCGAGAGTTGTCAAAGATATCATAGAGAGATTCGAGGCAACCTCCGAGAATTTCTCCCTCGAACTGGGCATTTCCTTGTAATAAGTCAAAACCGGTATTTGCATGACTGACACGAGCTGTTCCCAGAGCCTTGGGACTAAAGTCAGTCCGTTCCTCATACCAAACGTCGCTAGGGCGGATTTCTGAGATTTTTCCTGTCTCAATCAATTCTTTAAAGTAGTGAAAGCTATAGGGCAACATCTCCTTGTCCAATTCACAAATGTCTGCTAAAAAGGATTGGCCATAAAAGGTCTTGATTCCTAGTTTATGCAACATGAGATGGTTCATGGTTGTATCTGAGAAGCCAAGAAAAATCTTTTGTTTGATAACTTTTTCTAGTTGGTCATTTTCAAAAAGATAGGGTAATAAACGATAGGTATCGTCTCCACCGATGGCGCATAGGATCATGTCGATGCTATCATCAGAAAAGGCCTGCATCAAATCCTCCGCACGCGCTTCAGTATGGTCCTTGATAAAGTCTAAGCCTTTTAGCGAATGGGGTAAAAAGATAGGATTGAGTCCGAGGCCCTTGAGACGTTGAATACCCAAGTCCACTTCGTGTTTGACAAAGTCTTCTCCGATAATGCCACTAGACAAACTAACAATACCAATAGTAGAAACCATATCTCATCCTCCTAGAAATAAATTGATGCTATTGTATCACAAAAGAAGAGGGGAAACAACAAGAATTAGAGCCAGAAGAAGGCTTTTAGATCAAGAAAGTAGTAAAAAAGCAACCGCTCGATGTGGTTGCTTTTTATAGTAGTTGTATTCTTATAGAGCAGTAAGGAAAGTCAGTCCGCCAAGGATAACCCCAGCTGAGTTTGGAATGATTAGAATCCAATCTTTCTTAGGCTCTTTTGTCCATCCGTAAATAACCCAGATTAAGCAAGAGACTGCTGCTGATAAAGGTTGGAATGGTTGAGCTTTATTTCCTTGTAAATTAGCAAAAATTTGGGGGATGTAGGCTATAAATACAATAATCCCGATAAAGGCACCAATTGAACCAACAACTTGATTAATTCTCTGTTTAGTCATATATATTTCTCCTTATTACTTTATTAGTATAACAGAAAAACAACTTGGATTCAAGGACAAAACCTCGGGATTCTAAGGAAAGACTTTACATTAGAACGTTTTTAGAAAATGTAGCTACTTTTCTTTGGAGAATAAAAAAAGCTTTGGAGCCATAATAAAAGTAGTCTGTCTGTAAAACACACTACTTTTATTGTTTATCTTAATATCTAGCTGGTCCTGCACTTGCGCTCTTAATGTTGAAACGTTTTTGAGGTAGAAACGTAGGGCAAGCAGTGCTCCACCGATCACCAACAAAACAAGTGGAGGGAGGCTGATGTTGATGGCTTGTGGAATGAAGTTACTCAAGAAGAGGATGAGAACCCAAGCAAACATGGTTACTAGCATAACCAAAAGTGATTTCCAGAATGGAGGGCGTTGGCTGCGGTCAGTATCTGGTCCGTAGTAGCGGTAGATGAAGTGGTAGAGTAGGTAAAAGGCAACTCCACCAAAGGCCCCTACACTGATAAGTGTTACCAATCCGTAGGCCACAGGTTGGTTTGAGAAGAAGCTCATCAAGGCGCTAACTACTGCAAATAGTCCTGTGATGAAAAGGGCTGAATCCAACATCATCAATTTTGGATCGTCATTTTCCTTTGGATGTTCTTGTTCGTATTGCTCTTTTTCGCTGAAGCTATGAGCCCAGTGAGTTGGTGCTCCGTAGATAGAACGAGCTGTCACTCCTTTTGGTTGCTCCTCAAGGATATGAGGAATGACTTCTTCAAGGATAGCCTTGATTTCGGCATCGGTTTTGCCGTCCTTGAGAAATTGTTGGGTTGCAATATGGATAAATTCCTGGTTTTTCTTTGTTAATTCTTTTAAATCAATCTGTGACATAATAACTCCTGTTTAGAACCATTTTTTATGGATGAGGTAAAGAGTGAGAGAAACACTCATAGCAAAGGCGATAAAGACGATGAGCCAGAAAGCATGCGGTTCTCCGTTTAAAGGGATTTCATTGTCCTTAAAGTTCATTCCGTAAGCTGAGAAAATCATAGTCGGGATAGACATAACGATGGTCACGAGGGCCAAGGTTTTCATGATATTGTTCTGGTTGTTTGAAATGATAGAGGCAAAGGTCTCTGTCATAGAGTGAAGGACGTTTCCATAGATATCCGCCATCTCGATGGCCTGTTGCGTTTCAATCAAGGTATCTTCAAGTAAGTCTTCGTCTTCAAGGTATTTCTTAATATTGCTAGTTGCGCTGGTCAATTTTTTAATCACGCGCTCGTTTGTCTTAAGAGAGGCCTTGAAGTAGACGATGGTCTTTTCTAACTCCATGAGTTCAATCAATTCTTCATTTCGAGTAGATTTGTGAAGTTGGGTTTCGATTTGCTCACTCTTACGTTCAATTGAACGAAGGGCTGTCAGATAAATTTCAGCGTTGCGGTAGAGGATTTGAAAGATAAAGCGCGAACGCATAAAGGTATAGAAATTCCGAAGTCTCCGATTGATAAAGACATCTAGAAGTGGTAGAGGTTCCAAACAAGTGGTAATGATAGCCTCCTCTGTGATGATAATCCCCAAGGGAATGGTCACATAGTAGGTACGGTTATTTCTCTCCTCGGTAATGGGAACGTCTACGATGATCAGAGTGTATTCATCTTCAATGGTAATACGAGACATTTCTTCGGCATCGAGTGGTGCACGGAGGTCAGCGATATCAATATCAAAAGCAGAAGCGATTTCCATCGATTCGCTCTGGGTAGGATTGACGAGATTGATCCAAGTGCCCGGCTGGAGTGTATCGATCTCTTTAAATTCAGTTGTTGTTGAGAGAAAGACTTGTTTCATATCCCCTATCCTTTCCTAATCTAATCCGTGTTTCAGTGATTTAGCACCGTACTATTATACTACAAAATCGGCTTTTTTGGTAATAGAATTTCACTTTTTTTGGTATAATGGAAAGCAACAATGGACTAGAAAGAAGTAACATGCAAGATAAGATTGTCATCCATGGGGCACGCGCCCATAATTTAAAAAATATAGATGTGGAAATTCCACGTGACAAGCTAGTTGTGGTGACGGGGCTGTCGGGTTCGGGCAAGTCGAGTCTTGCCTTTGATACCCTGTATGCAGAAGGGCAACGCCGCTATGTAGAGAGTCTATCAGCCTACGCTCGTCAGTTTTTGGGCAATATGGAAAAACCAGATGTGGACTCTATCGATGGTCTTAGTCCTGCCATTTCCATTGACCAGAAAACGACTAGTAAAAATCCACGTTCGACTGTAGGAACTACGACGGAAATCAACGACTACCTACGTCTCCTCTATGCTCGTGTAGGAACACCCTACTGTATCAATGGGCATGGAGCCATCAAGGCTTCGTCTGTAGAGCAGATTGTAGACAAGGTTTTGGAATTGCCAGAACGCCAACGCTTGCAGATCCTAGCGCCTGTTATCCGTAAGAAAAAAGGGCAACATAAGACTCTGATTGAAAAAATTCAAAAGGATGGCTATGTTCGTGTCCGTGTCGATGGGGTTGTCTATGATGTGACCGAAGTTCCTGAACTTGAAAAGAATAAGCAACACAACATTGATGTGGTGGTAGACCGTATCATTATCAAAGAAGGTATCCGTAGTCGTCTCTTTGATTCCATCGAAGCAGCCCTTCGTATCGCAGAAGGTTATGTGGTTATCGATACTATGGATGATTCGGAGTTGCTCTTTTCAGAACATTATGCCTGCCCAGTCTGTGGTTTACAGTTCCAGAACTAGAACCTCGTCTCTTCTCCTTCAATGCACCGTTTGGTTCTTGTAGCGAGTGTGATGGTTTGGGGATCAAGCTAGAGGTTGATACGGACTTAGTCGTACCAGATGCTAGCAAGACCCTTCGTGAGGGAGCATTAGCGCCTTGGAATCCTATCTCTTCTAACTATTATCCAAATATGCTAGAACAAGCCATGACAGCCTTCGGAGTGGACATGGATACTCCTTTTGAGGATTTGTCAGAGGCGGATAAACATCTTATCTTCTATGGTTCAGATGGAAAAGAGTTCCATTTCCATTATGAAAATGAATTCGGTGGAGTTCGTGATATCGATATTCCATTTGAAGGTGTTATAGGAAATATTAAACGACGCTACCATGAAACCAATAGCGACTACACCCGCACACAGATGCGTCTTTATATGAATGAGCTAACTTGTGGCACTTGTCACGGTTATCGTCTTAACGACCAGGCCTTATCTGTTCGTGTAGGAGGAGAGAAAGGACCTCATATCGGAGAAATTTCTGACCTCTCCATCGCAGACCATTTGAAAGCTATTGATCAGTTGACCCTATCAAAAAATGAAGCCATTATTGCTCGTCCGATTCTTAAGGAAATAAAAGACCGCTTGACCTTCCTCAATAATGTCGGTCTCAACTATCTGACCCTTTCTCGTTCTGCAGGAACCCTATCGGGTGGAGAGAGCCAACGTATTCGCTTGGCAACTCAAATTGGTTCCAATCTCTCAGGAGTCCTCTATATCTTAGATGAGCCGTCTATCGGTCTTCACCAGAGGGACAATGACCGCCTAATTGCCAGTTTGAAAAAGATGCGTGATTTGGGAAATACTCTTATCGTGGTAGAACACGATGAAGATACCATGAGAGAGGCTGATTATCTGATAGACGTCGGCCCTGGTGCAGGGGTCTTTGGTGGAGAGATTGTTGCGGCAGGTACGCCTAAGCAGGTAGCTCGTAACAGTAAATCCATCACAGGACAGTATTTGGCAGGTAAACGTGCAATCCCAGTGCCGACAGAACGCCGTGTTGGAAATGGTCGCTTTATCGAGGTGACTGGGGCGCGTGAAAATAACCTACAAAATGTCACTGCTCGCTTCCCCTTAGGAAAATTTATCGCTGTGACTGGTGTATCCGGTTCAGGCAAGTCGACCCTCATTAACAGCATCCTCAAAAAAGCTATCGCTCAAAAGCTTAACCGCAATTCAGACAAGCCTGGTAAGTTTAAGACCATTACAGGGATTGAGCATGTCGATCGTTTGATTGACATTGACCAGAGTCCTATTGGACGAACTCCAAGGTCCAATCCCGCAACCTATACAGGTGTATTTGATGATATTAGGGACCTCTTTGCTCAGACAAATGAAGCCAAGATTCGAGGTTACAAAAAGGGTCGTTTCAGTTTCAATGTTAAGGGCGGTCGTTGTGAGGCCTGCTCGGGTGATGGGATTATCAAAATTGAAATGCACTTCTTGCCGGATGTTTACGTGGCTTGTGAAGTCTGTCATGGAACCCGCTACAACAGTGAAACGCTGGAAGTTCATTATAAGGAAAAGAACATCGCGCAAGTCTTGGATATGACCGTTAACGATGCGGTAGAATTTTTCCAACACATTCCAAAAATTCAACGCAAACTCCAGACTATCAAAGATGTTGGTCTAGGCTATGTGACCTTGGGACAACCAGCCACGACACTTTCTGGTGGAGAAGCGCAGCGTATGAAGCTGGCTAGTGAGCTCCATAAGCGCTCGACCGGTAAATCCTTCTACATTCTAGATGAACCGACAACTGGTCTTCATACCGAGGATATCGCTCGTCTGCTTACCGTTTTGTCTCGCTTTGTAGATGATGGCAATACAGTTCTCGTGATTGAGCACAATCTAGATGTCATTAAAACAGCAGACCATATCATCGATTTAGGTCCAGAAGGCGGTGTTGGTGGTGGTACCATCATTGCAACAGGAACTCCAGAGGAAGTAGCTGCTAATGAAGCTAGCTATACAGGACAGTATTTGAAAGGAAAGATACATCATGAATAAACGTGTGCAAGCATTTCTCGATAAAATGCAAGAAAGAACTAGATGGAATCATTATCAATAACCTTAAGAATGTCTACTATTTGACAGGATTTTGGGGTTCAAATGGTACGGTCTTTATCAGTCGTGACCGTCAAATTTTAGTGACGGATGCCCGCTATATCATCGCTGCTAAGCAAGAAGTTACTGGTTTTGAGATTTTTGCAGAGCGTGACGAGTTGGCTACTATCGCAAAAATTGCTAAAGATATGGGCCTTTCTCGTATCGGGTTTGAAGATGAAATCTCGGTTTCTTATTACCACCGCATGCAAGCCGCTTTTGAAGGTTTGGAATTAATTCCTCAGACACAGTTTGTTGAAGCGCTTCGCATGATTAAGGATGAAACAGAGATTGCGACTATTCGCAAGGCTTGTTCTATCTCTGACCAAGCTTTCCACGATGCCCTTGACTTTATCAAGCCAGGTAAGACTGAAATTGAAATTGCCAACTTCCTTGATTTCCGTATGCGTGAGCTGGGAGCGGCAGGTTTGTCTTTTGACACAATCTTAGCGAGCGGCATCAACTCTTCTAAACCCCATGCTCACCCAATGCACAAGCCAGTAGAACTAGGAGAAGCTATCACTATGGACTTTGGATGCCTTTACGAGCATTATGTGAGTGATATGACTCGTACCATCTACCTAGGCCATGTCAGCGACGAACAAGCAGAAATCTACAACACTGTTTTAAAGGCCAACCAAGCGTTGATTGACCAAGCTAAGGATGGCTTAGGTTTCCGTGACTTTGATAAAATCCCTCGTGATATTATTGTGGAAGCAGGCTATGGAGAATACTTTACTCACGGTATCGGGCACGGTATCGGACTTGATATCCACGAAGAACCATACTTTAGCCAAACTTCTACAGAAGTTATTAAATCGGGTATGGTCTTAACTGATGAACCAGGCATTTATATCGAAGGTAAATACGGGGTTCGTATCGAAGATGACATTCTGATCACAGAGACAGGTTGCGAATTATTAACCCTTGCTCCAAAAGAATTAATCGTAATCAAAGAAAAATGAGATAAATCGTTGACTTTTACTAGTTAAAGGTTTATACTGAAAGGCGAAAACGGTAGGTGAGGCTACCATAGGGATACGGATGACTACCGCAAAGCAGTGGAGACACTACTCGTTGGTCAACAGTCCTGGTCGCGAAGGTCAAGACTAAGCTCATTACATCGCCCTATGGAGTTAAAGCTTGAACGAAAACAGATCATAAGTTTTTTAGTCCTACCATTTTATGGTAGGATTTTCTGCTGTTTTAAAACAAAGAAAGGAGACAAACGATGCAAATTGACGATCATCCAGAACCGCACATACACACCCAATCGCTGATTTGTGTCGTTCTGTCCCTATAAAGTGATTGGTCTCTGTGTATGATACTCTTCGAAAATCAAATTCAAACCACGTCAACGTCGCCTTGCCGTACTCAAGTACAGCCTGTGGCTAGTTTCCTAGTTTGCTCTTTGATTTTCATTGAGTATGAAATCACCATTCATACAGATAGGAGAAACCAATGAAAACTACAAAAGAAAGACTAGCAGTAGCTATTCAAACTCCATTAAAAGATAGTCTAGCTTTACCATACAAGTCTAAAAGGCTTAGACCAAGAACAAGTCGAAGAAAACCGTGACTTATATGGTGAAAACACCATTACCAAGGGTCAAGAGGATTCCATCTTTAAAAAGATTTATGAGTCCATTATCAATCCTTTTACAATCATTTTGCTTGCGATTGCCTTTATTTCTCTCGTTACAAACGTCTGGCTTGCCAAACCTGGCCAAGAGGATCCTACGACCTCTATTATTATCGTTGTCTTGGTTTTGATTTCAGGAGGTATCCGTTTTGTCCAAGAGTTGCGGAGCGACAAGGCGACAACCAATCTTTCAAAAATGATTGTCAACACTGCAACTGTTATTCGTGATGATCTTGAACAAGAGTTGCCAATCGATGAGTTGGTTGTGGGAGACCTCGTGAAATTAAGCGCTGGAGATATGATTCCAGCAGATGTCATCTTATTCGAATCCCGTGACTTTTTCGTTCAACAGTCAGGTTTGACTGGAGAAAGTGATGCAGTTGAAAAGCTAGCTTTAAATAAAGCCACTGGTCAAAATATAGATAGCCTCTTAGAAGCAGAATCTTTGGCCTTCATGGGGACAAACGTTATCTCAGGAAGTGCGACAGCTATGGTTCTAGCGGTTGGTGATGACACCATGATGGGAGCTATTGAGCAAACTCTCAACACCTATGATGAGCCAACTTCTTTTGAACGTGAAATGAACAGCATTTCCTGGCTCTTGATCCGCTTGATGCTTGTCATGGTTCCAATCGTGTTTTTCGCAAATGGTTTAACCGATGGAGACTGGTTAGAGGCGGGAGTTTTTGCCTTGAGCGTGGGTGTCGGACTGACACCCGAAATGCTGCCGATGATTATTACAGCCAGCTTAGCTAAAGGATCCATTATCATGGCCAAGGAAAAGGTAGTCATCAAAAAACTCAATGCTATCCAGGACTTAGGAGCAATCGATATCCTTTGTACGGATAAAACTGGAACTCTTACGCAAGATGAGATTGTCTTAGAATATCCCTTGGATATCCATGGTGATTTGGATATGGCAGTCTTAAGAAGAGCTTATCTAAATTCACATTTTCAAACAGGTTTGAAAAACTTGATGGACCGTGCCATCATCAGTAGAACTGAAAAAGAAGCCAAGGAACATGTTATCCTACAAAATCTAGACACCAGCTTCCAAAAAATCGACGAACTTCCATTTGATTTTGAACGTAGACGCATGAGTGTTATCGTCAAAGATGATAACAATGTTGTTAGTATGGTGACCAAAGGCGCCTTGGAAGAAATGTTGACCATTTCTACACATGTGGAATATCGTGGAGAAATAATCCCTATTACGGAAGGTATTCGCCAAGAAGTACTGGCAGAAGTTGGTCAATTAAACCGTCAAGGTTTACGTGTATTAGGTGTTGGTTACAAGTCAGGTCTCCGTGAAGATTATGCCTATGCTGTGACTGATGAAGGTGACATGATCCTTACAGGTTACCTTGCCTTCTTGGATCCACCAAAACCATCTGCAGCACCCGCTATCCAAGCTTTGCTTGAGCATGGTGTCAGAACAAAGATTTTAACTGGGGATAATGAAAAAGTAACCCAAGCCATCTGTGAAAAGGTTGGTTTGGATGTTGAGCAGATGCTTTTGGGAGCTGATATCGACCAAATGACAGACCAAGAATTGGCAGAAGCGGTTGAAAGTGTAACAGTCTTTGCCAAATTGTCACCTGACCAAAAAGCCCGCATCATTCTACAGTTAAAGAGAAATGGTCATGCCGTTGGTTATATGGGTGACGGTATTAATGATGCCCCATCTATGAAGGTGGCAGATGTTGGAATTTCCGTTGATACAGCAGTAGATATCGCAAAGGAAACAGCTGATGTTATTTTGCTGGACAAGGATCTCATGGTTCTTGAAACAGGTATCGTTGAAGGCCGGAAGGTCTACGCCAACATGACCAAATACATCAAGATGACCGTTAGTTCAAACTTTGGGAATATCTTCTCACTATTGGTTGCAAGTATTTTCTTGCCATTTTTACCAATGGCTCCTGTTCATCTCATTGTCCTAAACCTAGTCTACGATTTATCTTGTGTGGCACTGCCATTTGATAATGTGGATCAAGACTTCCTAAAACAACCCCATACATGGGAAGCAAAATCCATTACGCGATTTATGGTTTGGATGGGTCCAATCTCATCTGTCTTTGATATTTTGACCTTTATCTTCCTTTACTTTGTCATTGTTCCATTGGTGACAGGCTATCATTATGTTCATGGTTCTGAATCTGCCCTTCAGTTTATTATCTTATTCCAAACAGGATGGTTCATTGAATCTATGTGGTCTCAAACTATGGTTATCCATATGCTTCGTACGGCAAAAGTTCCTTTTGTACAAAGCAGACCAGCTTGGCTTGTGATCTTGACAACCTTGGTTGCCGCAATTTTCGTAACTAGTCTGCCTTATGGACCGCTAGTAAATATTTTTCGTTTAGCTCCATTAGGACTTCCTTATTTCTTGTTCCTAACCTGTATTATTTTCTTGTACATGTTTAGCGTCACAGTTATTAAGAAATGTTACATCAAGAAATATAAAGAATGGTTATAGTTCGGTTTTTGTCAAGAAAAAAGATAGAAAACTGGGGAAAAAGTTAAATTTTTTTAAAAATAGGTCGCAAGTCCGATGTTTTTTATGGTATAATAGAATAAACTGATAGTAACATGTAGCGAAAGGGGTAGGTACATGATCAAAATTTATACAGTCTCAAGTTGTACTAGCTGTAAAAAAGCTAAAACCTGGCTCAATGCCCACCAGTTAAGTTATAAAGAACAAAACCTCGGTAAAGAGGGAATTTCTAGAGAAGAATTATTAGATATTCTAACAAAAACAGACAATGGAATTGCGAGCATTGTATCATCAAAGAATCGCTACGCTAAAGCTCTTGGAGTTGATATCGAAGATTTGAGTGTCAATGAAGTACTCACCTTAATAATGGAAACACCACGCATCCTAAAAAGTCCAATTCTTGTTGACGAGAAACGTTTACAAGTTGGCTATAAAGAAGATGACATTCGTGCCTTCTTGCCACGCTCTGTCCGTAATGTAGAAAACGCTGAAGCACGTTTACGTGCTGCACTATAAAACATAAAGGCTGGGAGTGACTCCTAGCCTTATTTGATAGATAAATAAGGAAAAATAAATATGAAGAAGATAGTTATCGGTACAGTTGCGCTCCTATTTTTGCTAGCTGGCTGTGGACAGAAAAAAGAGTCTGCGGAACCTTCTAAAGATACAACGACAGAAGCTCTTCAATCAACTTTGCCTGTTCTAGAAAATGCCAATAACAATACAGTTGTAACAAAGACGCTTGTTCTACCTGCTGACGAAAATGGGGTTCAACAAACCCAGACCATTACCTATAAGGGCAAACAGTTCTTGACCTTAACGATTCAGCAAAAACGACAAGTTTCAGAAGACCTCAAAAGCTTTATTGCAGAACATGGATTAGAGGAAGCAAAAAAGGCCTTGAAAGAAGGAGAAGGCAAGGATGAATCGGTCCAAGAAGCACGTAAAATTCCTGGATTTAACCTTGAAACTAATCTTTTAAGTGAAACCGAGATTGAAACAAAAACAAGTTATGATTTTCAAGTTCTAGACGTTAAAAAGGCAAGCGAAAGCAAATATTTAAAAAATGTGGGATTAGAAAATCTACTAAAAAACGAACCAGAAGAATATATTAAAAATCGAGTTGCAAGTGGCGCGACTGTCCAGTAAGGAAGTCACAGAAAATCAGCAAAATCAGGCTGTGTCATTTGTAGAATGGCTGAGAATGTGCTATAATAGTACTATTCTAAGGAAAGAGGGTGTTAGAATGGGATTTACTGAAGAAACCGTACGTTTTAAATTGGATGATTCCAATAAAAAAGAAATTAGTGAAACATTGACAGAAGTCTATGCTTCATTGAATGAGAAGGGGTATAACCCTATTAACCAAATTGTGGGCTATGTTCTCAGTGGAGACCCAGCCTACGTTCCTCGTTACAATAACGCAAGAAATCAAATCCGTAAATACGAACGCGATGAGATTGTTGAAGAATTGGTCCGCTACTACCTTAAGGGACAAGGAGTCGATCTATAACCAATGAGAATTATGGGGTTGGACGTTGGTTCCAAAACAGTAGGAGTAGCGATTAGCGATCCGTTAGGGTTTACAGCACAAGGGCTCGAAATCATCCAAATCAATGAAGATCAAGGAGAGTTCGGCTTTGAACGACTTAGGGAATTGGTTGACACCTATAAGGTGGAGCGCTTTGTTGTTGGTTTACCTAAAAATATGAACAATACCAGTGGACCGCGGGTGGAAGCGAGTCAAGCCTATGGAGCAAAACTGGAAGAACTCTTTGGCTTGCCAGTGGAGTACCAGGATGAGCGCCTAACCACGGTTGCTGCTGAGCGCATGTTGATTGAGCAAGCAGACATTAGTCGCAATAAGCGTAAAAAAGTTATTGATAAATTGGCAGCTCAGTTGATTTTGCAAAATTATTTAGATAGAAAATTTTAAGACAGAGGAGAAACTATGTCACACGATCACAACCACGATCACGAAGAACGTGAACTTATTACACTTGTAGATGAGCAAGGAAACGAAACTTTATTTGAAATCCTTTTGACTATTGACGGAAAAGAAGAATTTGGTAAAAACTATGTTCTTCTTGTACCAGTTAATGCAGAAGAAGATGAAAACGGTGAAGTTGAAATTCAAGCATACTCATTCATCGAAAATGAAGATGGAACTGAAGGTGAATTGCAACCAATCCCTGAAGATTCAGAAGATGAATGGAACATGATTGAAGAAGTCTTCAACAGCTTTATGGAGGAGTAAAAACATCCGGGGGATGTTTTTAGCCCTGCGCTAGAAAATAGAAACGCAGGTAGTCTGGTAGACTGTATCAGCCCAACTCCCAAAAACTAGAGAGAGTTGGAACATTCGGGGAACATTTTTACCCTTACGCTAAAAATAAAGACCGTAAGTAAGTCTGGGGGATGTTTTTAGCCCATACTAGAATTAAAATCTAGCTAGATTCTAGATAATTAAGTAAAAAGCGAAGAAATTCTTCGCTTTTTTATTAAGGATTAAGGAGATAAGCATGTTTGAAGTTGAAAAATGGCTTCATAGTCGGATTGGCTTGAATTTTAGATCAGGATTGGGACGGATGCAAAGAGCAGTAGATTTACTGGGGAACCCTGAACAAACCTATCCGATTATCCATGTGACAGGGACAAATGGCAAGGGGTCAACTATTGCTTTTATGAGGGAGCTTTTTGTTGCCCATGGGAAAACGGTTGGCACCTTTACTTCGCCCCACATTGTCAGCATCCATGACCGTATCTGTATTAATGGTGAGCCTATATCGGACACAGATTTTATTCGTTTAGCCGATAAAGTTAAAGCAATGGAGCAAAGACTTTTAGAAACCCACGATCAGCTATCTTTTTTTGAGTTGCTGACCTTGATTGCTTTGCTTTATTTTAAAGAGCAAGAAGTAGATTTGGTCCTACTGGAAGTTGGGATAGGTGGACTTCTTGATACCACTAATGTGGTGACAGGAGAAATTGCAATCATCACATCAATCGGCCTCGATCATCAGGAGACCTTAGGTAATAGCTTGGCAGAAATTGCTGAACAGAAAGCAGGAATTTTTAAGTCAGGCAAGTCAGCTGTTATTGCCAATCTAGCTACGGAAGCACAGACTGTTTGTCAAAAGGTGGCAGAAGATGAGGGTGTAAGTCTCTACCAAGCTAATAAAGATTTTTCTTTCAAGAATGGATGTTTCTCTTCCTCTCTAGCGGATTTGAACCAACTAAAACTGGGATTGGAAGGAGCCTATCAGGAGGAAAATGCAGCTCTTGCCTTGCAGGCTTTTCTATTGTTTATGAATCAAAGAGGCGAAAAGGTTGATGAAAAAGTGGTTCAAAAAGCTTTGCAAACTACTAGATGGGCTGGACGTCTAGAAGCTATTACAAGTCACATCTATTTGGATGGTGCTCACAATTTACCAGCTCTAGAGCGTTTAGTTGAGTTTATTCAAGAGAAAATCCAGCAAGGGTACCAACCTCAAATTCTATTTGGTGCTCTAAAGCGGAAAGATTATAGTGGAATGCTTACTTATTTAACAGAGCATTTACCTGACGTAGCTCTCTATGTTACGAGTTTTGACTATCAGGGTTCCTTGGAAGAACAAGACTTTGGAGATTATACAAGCATTGTTTCATATCGAGATTTATAGATAATTTTGAAGCTTCTGCAGGAGAGAAAGACCTGCTATTTGTGACAGGATCTCTCTATTTTATATCTGAGGTTCGCGCTTGTCTTATGAAACAAAAGTCATTTGATTGACCCTCCTATCTTCATTTGTTATAGTAAAGGTGTGGGGACTCGGCAGGGTTATTCTGATTTTAAGCCACTAAAAGAAAGGAGACATGATGTCACTAAAAAAATTCGCACTTTCTCTTGCTTCTTTGGCAAGTCTTAGTCTCTTAGTTGCATGTTCGCCAAAAGAGCAGGCAGCTCCTTCAACTCAAGCAAGTACTAGTACGGAAGTGACGACTGCTAGTTCAGTAACGAACATTGATGGGACCTATAAAGGGCAAGATGAGGGAGATAGAATTACTCTCGTAGTTACTGGTAATACTGGAACATGGACAGAAGTTGAAGCTGATGGTGATCAGGAAATTAAAAAGGTCACCTTCGAACCAGAAAACCAGAGAGTCTTTATTGGAGATGATATCAAGGTTTATGTAGCTGATGGCAATCAAATGATCATTGATGATATGGATCGCGAAATTTCTGATCGTATCGTTCTAAAAAAATAGACATCTTTTGTAAGGATTTGAATCTCGTTAAAATAGATTCAAATCCTTTTTTGTCGGTTTTGGGTATAAAAAATTCCATACTGTTACGGTAGCTATTTTCTACCAAACAGTATGGAGTGGATGGAATTAAAGGAATCGTTCTTGTAAAAAGTGAGCAACTCCATCTTCTTCGTTGGTTAATGGCAGCTGTTCATCAGCGAAAGAAAGTAGAGCGGGATTAGCATTCTTCATGGCATATCCTGTGGCTGCAAAAGATAGCATTTCTTGGTCATTGTGTTCGTCACCAAAGGCAATCAGGTTCTGTCTGTCTATATTCATGACATTTAGAAGGTATTCAAGGGCAAAGGCCTTGTGAACACCTTTTGTAGTACATTCAAGAATGTTCAAGGGACCGCCCCAAGTATTGATATTAAGCTGATGCTTGTAAAAGCTAGTCATCTCTTCTGCTAGTGCATATTTATCGTCTGCCCTAGTTTGTAATAAAATACAGTTAGGCCCCTTAGTCACTAAGTCAGACTTGAATTGATTTTCAGGGCGAAAGTTTTCAACACCAAACAATTTAGGATCTGCAATTTCCTTGTCTGGGGATGTAATGTAAAACTTTTTACGGTATTCACCTGCGATAAAGTCTGCCTCGATATCCTCTTTTCGTTTTACGATATCCAAGAGATATTTTTTGTCCACAGTAAGGCATTTTTCATGTTTCCAGGCCCTACCAGGTAGGTGAGTGAGCGAACCGTTGAAGTTAATCATAGGAGTCTCAAGTTCAAGTTGGTCATAAAAATCTTTGGCCATACGATATGGGCGACCGGTTGCGATAACCACATGGTGGCCTTTTTTAGAAATTTTTTTAATGGTTTCTTTTGTAAAGTCAGAGAGTTTGCTTTCTCCATTCAGTAAAGTTCCGTCTAAATCAACGGCAATCATTTTTTTAGTCATAAAATCCTCCCGAATTTAGTTTCAGATAAGATGTTTCCTATTATATCAAAAAGCTGAAAGAAAAGCTGACTATAAGCAAAAATAAGAAGAATCACATCCTTTAAGAATTTTTAAAAATAGGAAAAACATCTTGAAAAGATGAATGATTGATGATATAATAGTAGTATTGTTCGTAAAATGACAAAGGAGATTAAAAAAATGGACAAATTATTTAAACTAAAAAGAGCACGGGACAGATGTCCGTACAGAGGTGCTTGCTGGTTTAACAACTTTCTTTGCAATGAGTTATATTCTTTTTGTAAACCCTCAAATGCTTTCGCAAACAGGAATGCCTGTTCAGGGTGTATTCTTGGCAACAATCATCGGTTCTGTAGTAGGAACTTTGATGATGGCTTTCTATGCTAACTTGCCATACGCCCAAGCTCCAGGTATGGGACTTAATGCTTTCTTTACATTTACGGTTGTATTTGGTATGGGCTATAAATGGCAGGAAGCTTTAGGTATGGTCTTCATTTGTGGTATCATTTCTTTGATTATCACATTAACCAATGTTCGTAAAATGATCATTGAGTCTATTCCTGCAACTCTTCGTTCAGCAATTTCAGCTGGTATTGGTGTTTTCCTCGCCTATGTTGGTATTAAGAATGCTGGTCTCCTGAAATTCTCGATTGACCCAGGGACTTATACTGTAGCAGGTGAAGGAGCAGATAAGGCTCAAGCAGCGATTACTGCAAATGCAGCAGCTGTTCCAGGATTGGTAGATTTCAATACTCCAGCAGTATTGGTAGCTATTGCAGGTCTTGCCATTACAATCTTCTTTGTTGTCAAAGGTATTAAAGGTGGGATCATTCTTTCTATTTTGACAACGACAGTCCTTGCGATTGCGGTTGGTCTTGTTAATTTGTCAGGAATCGATTTTGCTAGCAACAATCTTTCAGCAGCAGTTAACGACCTAGGAACTTTGTTTGGTGCAGCCCTTGGTTCAGAAGGTTTGGGTTCTCTGATTTCAAATACTTCACGTTTACCTGAAACCTTGATGGCCATTCTTGCCTTCTCATTGACTGATATTTTTGATACAATTGGTACTCTTATCGGTACAGGTGAAAAAAAGTTGGGATCATCGCATCAAGTGGTGAGAACAATGAATCAGCTAAATTAGATAAGGCTCTATATTCTGACTTGGTGGCGACATCAGTTGGTGCCATTGCAGGTACTTCAAACGTTACAACTTATATTGAGTCAGCAGCAGGGATCGGTGCTGGTGGACGTACTGGATTGACAGCCTTAGTTGTTGCTATCTGTTTTGCTCTATCAAGCTTCTTTAGCCCACTTCTTGCCATTGTGCCTTCAGCTGCGACAGCACCAATTTTGATTATCGTCGGAATTATGATGCTCTCTAACTTGAAAAACATCCCTTGGGATGATATGTCAGAAGCTATTCCAGCCTTCTTCACATCTATCTTTATGGGATTCAGTTACTCCATTACACAAGGGATTGCCGTTGGTTTCTTAACTTATACTTTGGCGAAGATTGTTAAAGGTCAAGTGAAGGAAGTACATGTGATGATTTGGATTTTAGATGCTCTGTTCATCTTGAACTACATTAGCATGGCTCTAAACTAATGGTAAAAACTTAAAAAAAGAAGGAGGGTTCTCCTCCTTTTTTATTACTAGAAATGTCGCAAAAGAAAACTTTTTGGTATAATGTTTACATGTACACAAAAAATGAAGATGAACTAATCGCTCTTGGACAAGAGTTGGGTAGTCTACTTGAAAAAAATGATGTATTGATTTTAACTGGTGAATTAGGTGCTGGAAAAACCACATTAACAAAAGGTCTAGCTAAAGGACTGGGGATTCATCAAATGATCAAAAGTCCTACTTATACCATTGTTCGAGAATATGAAGGTCGCCTACCCTTGTATCACTTGGATGTTTATCGCATCGAAGGAGATGCAGATTCAATTGACCTTGATGAATTTCTTTTCGGTTCAGGTGTGACGGTTATTGAGTGGGGACACCTATTAGGCGAGGCTCTTCCAGCCGACTATCTGGAATTAGAAATTCTTAAAGACGGTGAGGGGCGCGAAATTGTCTTTCATGCCCACGGTCAACGAGCGACAGAACTTTGAAGAGGCTTACGAATGGAGTATGATTTATTAATTCGTGAAGCAGAAGTTGAGGATGCTACAGAACTTATTGCACTTTTGGATCAGATTGGTCATGAGTCTAGTTTTACCAGTCTGGATGAAAATGGAATTGCAATGAGTGAATCTGAGATGCAGCGTTTTATTAACAAGCAGGCCCAGTCGGATAATCAGATTACTTTACTAGCTTATTTGAATGAAGAATTGGCAGGAGTGATCAATATAACGGCTGATCAACGTCCGCGAGTTCAGCATATTGGGGATATCTTTTTGGGTATCAAAAAAGCCTATTGGGGAAATGGTCTCGGTAGTATCTTGATGGAAGAAGCTATTGAGTGGGCCCAATCGAGCGGAAGTATTCGACGCTTACAATTGACAGTTCAAAAACGAAATCTGGCAGCTGTTCATCTATATAAAAAGCTGGGCTTCATCATTGAAGGCCAACAGGAACGCGGCGCTTGTATAGAAGGAGGAGAGTTTCTTGATGTTTACCTGATGGGTCGACTGATAGACGAATAAATGTATGGTAAAAAAAATAATCGGAATGTTTTTAGGCTTTGTTCTTGTGACAGTGCTTGGTGTGGGAGCTTATGCCTATACTATCTACCAACAAGGTACACAGACTTTAGCCAAAACTTATAAACAAATCGGAGAAGAAACCAAGGTTATCGAGGCAACTGAACCATTGACAATCCTTTTGATGGGTGTGGACACGGGGAACGTTGAGCGTACAGACCCATGGGCAGGTAACAGTGACTCGATGATCTTGGTAACTGTAAATCCTAAAACCAAGAAAGTGGTTATGATGAGTTTGGAACGTGATATTCTGACTCAAATCCAACAACCAGACGGTAGTGTTAGAGAAGCTAAACTCAATGCTGCTTATGCTGATGGTGGGGCAGAACTTGCCATTTCGACCATTCAAAAAATGATGAATATCCATATCGATCGCTATGTGATGGTCAATATGCACGGTCTTCAAAGAATGGTGGATGCCGTTGGTGGTATTACAGTCAACAACACTCTAGGTTTCCCAATCTCTATCCAGGATCAAGAACCATTTAACACGATTTCTATCGGTGTTGGGGAACAAACCCTAAAATGGTGATGAGGCGCTAGTATATTCACGCATGCGCTATCAAGATCCAGAAGGAGACTACGGTCGTCAGAAACGTCAGCGTGAAGTCATCCAAAAGATTGTTGAAAAAAATTCTTAGTTTGAATAGTGTCAGCCACTATCAAGAAATTTTGAAGGCTCTTAGCGATAACATGCAGACAAATATCGAGATTACGACAACAACGATTCCTCAGTTGATGGGCTACCAAGATTCCTTTAAGAATATTGAGTCTCAGCAATTACGTGGAGAGGATGCAATGATTGATGGGACATCTTACCAAATCGTGACATCTGAGCATTTGTTAAAAATGCAAAATCTCTTACGCCGTTCATTGGATAAGCCAGAAGTTACCGAATTGGAGACAAATGTAGTCTTGTATGAAAATATTTATGGGCGTTTACCACAAACAACTGGTTCTGTTGCAGATCAGGAACAACAAGGCCAACAAGAACAATAAGAAATGCATACTAAAATCGTAGGAATTTTCCTGCGATTTTTTCAAAGAAATCCGAATAGATAGGTAGGAGGAAAAAATGAAAGCGGAAATCATAGCTGTTGGAACAGAGATTCTAACAGGTCAAATTGTCAATACCAATGCCCAGTTTTTATCTGAAAAGTTGGCTGAAATCGGTGTTGATGTTTACTTCCAGACGGCTGTAGGCGATAATGAGGCTCGTCTCTTATCCTTGTTGGAGATTGCACAGAATCGAAGCAATTTGGTTATCCTAACAGGAGGATTGGGACCAACAGAGGATGATCTGACCAAACAAACCTTGGCACAATTTCTAGGGCGTGAGTTAACTTTTGATGCTCAAGCGCAGGCTAAACTAGATGACTTTTTTGCTCATCGACCGGACTATGCCCGAACTCCAAATAATGAACGCCAAGCTCAAATCGTTGAGGGTTCAATCCCGCTACCTAATGAGACAGGACTAGCAGTAGGAGGCATGATTGAGGTGGCTGGCGTGACCTATGTCGTCCTACCAGGTCCGCCAAGTGAACTGAAACCAATGGTTTTAAATGAACTGTTGCCAAGATTGACAACTGGAGCTAAGTTGTACTCACGTGTGCTTCGTTTCTTTGGCATTGGCGAGAGCCAGCTAGTAACGATTCTGTCGGATTTGATTGAAGAGCAGACAGATCCAACCTTGGCCCCTTATGCAAAAATAGGAGAAGTGACTCTGCGCTTATCTACCAAGGCTACTAGTCAAGAAGAAGCAAGAAAATCTTTGGATCGTCTTGAGGTTCAAATTCTTGCACGCCAGACTTTTGAAGGTGTTGCTTTAAAGGATATCTGCTATGGTTATGGTGAGGAAGCGAGTCTAGCTAGTGTAGTTGTTGAGGAGTTGAAAAATCAGAATAAAACCATCACAGCTGCGGAAAGTTTGACAGCGGGGCTTTTCCAATCAACTCTTGCAGACTTTTCGGGAGTGTCAGCTATCTTTAAAGGTGGCTTTGTCACTTATAGCTTGGAAGAAAAGGCTAAGATGTTAGACATTCCACAAGCAGAGTTGGAAGAACATGGAGTCGTGTCAGCACTTACAGCGGAAAAAATGGCAGAGCAAGCACGACTGAAAACCCAGTCGGACTTTGGAGTTAGCTTGACAGGTGTGGCTGGTCCGGATAGTCTAGAAGGGCATCCTGCAGGTACAGTTTTTATCGGTTTGTCTCAAGCATCAGGCACAGAAGTTGTTCAGGTCAATATAGCTGGAAGAAGCCGAGCAGATGTTCGTAAAATTGCAGTCATGCATGCTTTTAACTTAGTTCGCAAAGCTTTATTAAGTGACTGACTTTTGATATAATAGAAGAAGGTTCTGAGAATTATAAAAATATAGGAGAACATAATGGCGAAAAAACCAACAAAAAAATTAGATGAAATCGGAAAAAAATTTGGAGCTGATCGTGAAAAAGCTTTGAACGATGCCCTTAAATTAATTGAAAAAGACTTCGGTAAGGGTTCAATCATGCGCTTGGGTGAGCGAGCAGAGCAAAAAGTGCAAGTGATGAGTTCAGGCTCTTTGGCACTTGATATTGCACTCGGTTCAGGTGGTTATCCAAAGGGGCGTATCATCGAAATCTACGGTCCAGAGTCATCAGGTAAGACAACAGTTGCCCTTCACGCTGTAGCGCAAGCACAAAAAGAAGGTGGAATTGCAGCCTTTATCGATGCGGAACACGCTCTTGACCCAGCCTATGCAGCAGCTCTTGGAGTGAATATTGACGAATTGCTCTTGTCACAACCAGACTCAGGCGAGCAAGGTCTTGAAATTGCTGGGAAATTGATCGATTCAGGTGCGGTTGACCTTGTGGTTATTGACTCAGTTGCAGCTCTTGTACCTCGTGCGGAAATCGATGGTGATATCGGAGATAGCCACGTTGGTCTTCAAGCTCGTATGATGAGTCAAGCTATGCGTAAACTCGGTGCTTCTATCAACAAGACAAAGACAATTGCTATCTTTATCAACCAATTGCGTGAAAAAGTAGGGGTTATGTTTGGAAATCCAGAAACAACTCCTGGTGGACGCGCCCTTAAATTCTATGCTTCAGTCCGTTTGGATGTGCGTGGAAGTACACAAATCAAGGGAACTGGTGATCAAAAAGATACCAATGTAGGTAAGGAAACCAAGATTAAGGTTGTGAAACAAGGTAGCTCCACCGTTCAAAGAAGCTCTTGTTGAAATCATGTATGGTGAAGGGATTTCTAGAACTGGTGAACTCTTGAAGATTGCTAGTGATTTGGATATTATCCAAAAAGCAGGTGCTTGGTACTCATACAAGGGTGAAAAAATCGGACAAGGTTCTGAAAATGCGAAGAAATATTTGGCAGATCACCCAGAAATCTTTGATGAAATTGACCACCAAGTTCGTGTTCAATATGGTTTAATTGAAGAGGAAGAAGGTTCTAAAGCAAGTGCAGCAGCTGATGCAGATTCTAACCAAGAAGTAACACTTGATTTGGGCGACGCTCTTGAAATCGAAATTGAAGAATAAAAAGAAAAGTAGCAGTAAAACTGCTACTTTTTGTTTCATGATGACTAGTGGTCACTAAAGCGTCGGTATTCGATACGAAAGTCGAAGTAGTTCTCTTCTTGCAATTTTTGAAAGATGTTCCGATAGGCCTCTTCATCAAAGTGGTCGCCACGATAGAGAATTTCGAAGCTCATTCCCTCGTATTCCAAGAAGGCGTTGGCAGTTTTAAAGCCATTTTGTAAGTAAAAGTCCATGCGGGATTTTCTTTGTTCGAGATTGTCACAGTCTTCGTCTAATCGCTCCACTTCAAGAATCATGGTACGCTGGTAAAAATCAATGAGTTTTTCAATGATTTCTCTCCCGTACCCATGACTGCGGAGATGGGGCATAATGGCAAAGAAGCTAATGTAGAAAGCTTTTTGATTAGAAATGGCAAAAGCGAAGCCGACAAATTCTTCTTCGTTATAAAAGGCGAAAAAGTGGGCGTCATCTCTATCCTGGTAACTTAAAAATTCCTCCAAAGAGACGCGTTCTTCTTCAGGGAAGGCCTCCTTGTTTAATTGTTCCACTTTCTCAAGGTCTGGGAATACATCTGTAATTAACTGACTTGTTAAGCTCATACATACCCTCCTTTTCTGTCACGATTATACCAGATTGTTTACATATAGGCAACGCTTTCTTAAGGAAATTCCCTTGTTCCTCAACTTGAAAGCTGATATAATAGCCTTATGAATAAGAAATCAACGGTGGACTTGATTCATGGTCCCATTCTTCCTTCACTGATTAGTTTCGCATTACCGATTTTACTGTCCAATATCTTTCAGCAACTCTACAATACAGCTGATATTTTGATTGTTGGGCGTTTTTTGGGACAAAATTCCTTGGCGGCAGTCGGAGCTACGACAGCTATTTTTGATTTGGTTATTGGCTTTGCTCTCGGAGTCGGAAATGGGATGGGAGTTGTTATTGCTCGGCTTTATGGTGCTCGTAATTTCACAAAGATTAAAGAGGCTGTCGCAGCGACTTGGATTTTAGGTGCAATCCTGAGTGGTCTTGTGATGCTGATGGGTTTCTTCGGCCTCTATCCACTCTTACAGTACCTAGAAACTCCTATAGAAATTCTCCCCCAATCTTATGAATACATCTCTATGATTGTCAGCTGTGTGGGAGTTAGCTTTGCTTATAATCTTTTTGCAGGATTACTACGCTCGATTGGTGATAGCCTTTATGACGCTTGCCTTTCTTATCTTTTCAGCCATTGTTAATGTCATTCTAGATTTATATTTTATTACACAACTGCAGTTGGGTGTTCAGTCTGCAGGTCTTGCAACTATCATATCGCAAGGTTTGTCCGCTATTCTCTGTTATTTCTATATCCGAAAGAGTGTTCCAGAGCTTCTTCCAGAACTTAAACATTTTAGATGGAATAAGGATCTCTATGTCGATCTCTTGGAGCAGGGGCTAGCTATGGGGCTGATGGGTTCAATCGTCTCTGTCGGAAGTGTCATCTTGCAATCCTCCGTTAATGGCTTTGGAGCAGTTATTATCAGTGCACAAACGGCAGCACGTAGAATCATGGCCTTGCTCTATTGCCAATGACGGCAATTTCAGCTTCTATGACCACTTTTATCTCTCAAAACTTTGGGGCAAAACGTCCAGATCGTATCGTCAAAGGTCTTCGTCTAGGGAGCTATTTGAGTATGGCTTGGGCAACCTTTGCTTGTGTCTTCCTATTTTTTGCAAGTCCTAGCCTAGTTTCTTTCTTAGCGAGTTCAACAGATGGTTACTTGATTGAAAATGGGACCTTATACCTACGTATTAGTTCTGTTTTCTATCCGTTTTTGAGTCTTTTATTGATTTATAGAAATAGTTTGCAGGGGCTCGGTCAAAAACTTTTACCCCTCATATCTAGTTTTATCGAGTTTATCGGGAAAATTGTTTTCGTCGCTTGGATTATTCCTTGGGCAGGTTATACAGGTGTGATTCTATGTGAACCGCTACTTTGGCTTGTTATGACTGCACAGCTTTATATTTCACTCTCTCAGCACCCTTGGATAAAAGAAGGCAAGAAAATCTTGGCTGTCGGCGAACAACCCTAGCTTCATTTATAAAAGAAAAATCCATTTCCTCTAGTGAAAATCGACTAGACTTGTGTTATAATAAGAAGGATTAAAATGTGAAAAAAGGAGATTCCTAATGGGACGTAAATGGGCCAATATCGTAGCCAAGAAAACGGCTAAAGATGGAGCTAACTCTAAAGTATATGCAAAATTTGGTGTAGAAATCTATGTAGCCGCTAAAAAAGGTGATCCAGATCCAGAATCAAACTCAGCTTTGAAATTCGTTATCGACCGTGCTAAACAAGCGCAAGTACCAAAACACGTTATTGATAAGGCTTTGGATAAGGCTAAAGGAAATACAGACGAAACCTTTACAGAAGGACGTTACGAAGGGTTCGGGCCAAATGGTTCAATGCTCATCGTGGATACCTTGACTTCAAACGTTAACCGTACAGCTGCCAATGTACGTGCTGCCTTTGGTAAAAATGGTGGAAATATGGGAGCTTCAGGTTCAGTATCTTACCTCTTTGACAACAAAGGTGTCATCGTATTTTCTGGTGACGACGCTGATGCTATATTTGAACTCTTGCTTGAAGCAGATGTCGATGTAGACGATGTAGAAGCAGAAGAAGGAACAATCACTGTTTACACAGCTCCAACTGACCTTCACAAAGCTATTGTGGCTTTGCGTGAATCTGGTATCGAAGAATTCCAAGTAACAGAACTTGAGATGATTCCTCAATCAGAAGTTGAGTTATCAGGGGCTGACCTTGAAACCTTTGAAAAACTTTATGGCGTTCTTGAAGACGACGAAGACGTCCAGAAAATCTATACCAATGTGGATGGGTTCTAATATAAAAAGCGAACAGACCTACTAGCTGTTCGCTTTTTATATTGGAACTTAGACTCTGATTTCAGAATCATTTTGTTGCTTGCTTTTTCCTAGACCTAGACCGACTGCATGTTTTTGGACGAGCAAGAGTCGCCCATTGTCATCTTTTGCAAAAGTTAGGGTAACCGTCTTGATCTTGTCACCAATGGAGATATAGGTGACTTTTCTCGTATTGTAACCCCCAATAGTGGAGTCAAACTCGGAGTCTGGCAGTCCGTGTTTTTTAATAATGTCCTTGTAGTTGGTGCCACCTTTTCCTTTGTTGTCAAGGTCACCTTCGATTAAGTCGTCAAACTCTTTTTGGGTCCAAGTGAAGGAATCCTCTTCAGGGATGAAATCACTGCTATCATCTGTCAAGTCACTTTCTTCTTCGCGTTCCATTGAGTCACTGGCCTCTCTGTAGGAGCGGTTAAATTCCCTGACAAAATCATTGTAGACATTAGCGTACAGTATCTGGGTTGTAAAGAAAAGGACAATAGAAGCAATTGATAGAGCTGTTCCGATAATGGCCATTGTTTTTCGTTTTTTGAGGTTAACGATAAGGCCGATTATCCCTAGGATTAAAGCAACGATGGCGATGAAAAATGACAGATAGTTAATAAATGGGATCCAAGATCCTAAAAGTGCGATGGCTCCAAAAATGGTTGCCAAAATCCCTAAAACTTTTTGTTCTTCTGGTTTCATTTGAACGTTTTCTCCCTTCATCGAGTGAATGGATATCAATCCACAGCAGTTAGTGCTTATTATAGAGAAAATATCTACTAATGTCAATTCTGACCAAAATAGTTCTCATTGAAACTTTTTTCTTGACATCTTTTCTGAAAATGATAAAATAGTTCTCATGAAAACTTAATTGTTCGCATGAGAACTATTTTTATTTTGGAAGGGAGAAAGCATGGATAAACCGATGTTGGTCTTTAAACGTTTTGGTCACCAGGTACATTTGATGGTACAAAAGGAAGCCAAGCGTTGTGGAATTGAATTTATGGGTGGACCGCAAGGGCAGGTCCTTCGTTTTTTAGATCGCCGTGAGCATGATCAAGAATTAACTCTTATTAAGGATATTGAACAAGAACTCAATATCACCAAGTCAGTTGCAAGTAACTTGGTTAAGCGAATGGTACACAACGGTTTAGTAGAGTTGGAGGAGAGTCCAAGTGATAAACGGGCAAAATTTGTTCGTTTGACGGATAAGTCTCGCTCTCGAAATGAAGCAAAGTTAAGTCTTTCTTTGATCGAATTGACCGTAGTTTACTTGAAGGTGTTTCCGAAGAAAAAGCTCGTTATCTTTTGAAGAAGTCCTTGGAAAAACTACAAGCAAATGTAGAAAAAAATAGGAGGGGAAGATGAAGAAACTCGCTAAGCGTATCACAGGAAAAGAGTGGGGCATGATTCTAATAACTGTTTTCTTTACCTGTTGCTCGGTCTATCTAGAGTTAGAAGTACCGACTTACGTTTCAAAAATAACAGAATTACTCGGAACGCCAGGTACGGAGTTGGGAGACCTTTGGTCACCTGCTACTAAGATGATGGGATTATCTCTACTTGCCTTTATGTCGTCAGTAGCGGTTGGATTTTTCGCCTCTCGTGTTGCAGCATCTTACACAACTCATCTAAGAAGCGATATTTTTAATCGAGTTCTGGATTTTTCACAGACAGAGATTAAATGTTTTTCAATCCCCAGTCTTTTGACTCGGACGACCAACGATATCACTCAGATTCAAATGCTTTTTACTATGGGACTCCAGGTGGTCACACGTGGACCTATCATGGCTATTTGGGCCATCGGGAAAATCCTTGGAAAATCGGAATACTGGATTTGGGCAGTAGTGGTGGCAGTCATTGTCAATGTTTTAATGACAGCTGTCTTGATGACTCTAGCCTTTCCAAAACAATCGGTCATTCAAAAATTGACAGATAAACTGAACAGTATTACTCGTGAAAGCTTGACAGGGATTCGGGTTGTTCGTGCATACAATGCTGAGGAATATCAAGATAAGAAATTCGAAGAAGCCAATGATGAAGTCACACGACTCAATCTCTTTGTCAGTCGCTTAATGGCCATTATGAATCCTATTATGATGGCGATTTCTAGCGGCTTGATCCTTGCCATTTACTGGATTGGTGCTTATCTTATCAACGACGCTAGCTTGACAGAGCGTCTACCCCTCTTTAGCGATATGGTGGTCTTCATGTCTTATGCCATGCAGGTCGTGATGGGCTTCTTGCTCATGGGTGCTCTCTTTATCGTCCTTCCTCGTACCTTTGGTTTCTGCAGGACGTATCAATCAAGTGCTGGACTTGCATTCTTCTATTGAAAATCCTAGTCACCCACAGACAGCAAACTCTTCTGTAAAAGGTCAAGTGGAATACCGCGACGTAACCTTCCGCTACTCTAAAAACTCAGAAGCAGTTGTGGAACATGTCAGCTTCAAGGCAGAAGCAGGGCAAACCATTGCCTTTTATCGGCTCAACTGGTTCTGGTAAATCTACTCTAGTTAACCTCTTACCCCTGTTTTTTTATGATGTGTCAGAGGGAGAAATTCTAGTAGACGGCGTCAATGTTCAGAATTATGACTTAGAAGATTTGCGTAATAAAGTTGGCTATATCCCTCAAAAAGCTGTGCTCTTTTCTGGAGATGTTAAGGGCAATCTAGACTTTGGTAAGAGTCAAGAAAGTCCTCTAAGCGAGACTGCCATGTGGCAAGCTCTGGAATTAGCCCAGTCTAAAAACTTTATCGAGGACAAGGAAGTGGGCATAGCTTCAGAAGTAGCTCAAGGCGGGACCAATTTCTCAGGTGGACAGAGACAACGTCTGGCCATTGCACGCGCCTTGGCTCGTAAACCAGAGATTCTCATTTTTTTGATGATTCGTTCTCAGCATTGGACTACAAGACAGATCGTATCCTGCGTCAAGTATTAGCTGAAAAAACACAATTCATGACCAAGTTAATCGTTGCTCAACGCATTTCAACCATTATGGATGCGGACCTGATCTTAGTCTTGGATCAAGGTAAAGTCGTGGGACAAGGCACCCACAAGGAACTTCTTGCAAGCAATGAGGTTTACCAAGAAATTGCCTATTCACAACTATCGAAGGAGGAATTGGAACATGGAAAATAAGAAAATGTCCTTATGGAAACAGTGTAGACCTTTTCTAGCAGGTCTCCAACTTCCCCTACTAATCGCAGTTGTGGCGGCTATATGTTCAAGTATTATCACGGTTTATGGACCAACTAAGATCAAAGAAATTACCAATTTGATTTCAGATGGGTTAATGACAGAGATTGACTAGAGGCTGTCTCAAGTATTGCTAGCTTTTTGGTTATCCTCTATGTGCTTGGGATTATCCTTAACTATATGCAAGCCTATATATTTTCAACTAGTATCCAACATTTCTCAAAACGTTTGCGGACAGCTATTGCTGAAAAAATCAATCGCTTGCCACTTGCATACTTTGACCGTCATTCTCAAGGGGATACCCTTTCTCGTGTGACCAATGACGTCGATACGGCCGCTCAATCTCTCAACCAAAGTTTGGGAACAGTACTCTCAGCTAGTTTCTTGCTGATTGCTGTTTTGATTACTATGTTTGGGATGAACTGGATTTTAGCACTGGTAACCGTTGTTTCAACTCTTGTTGGATTTGCTGCAGTTTCAGTGATTATGGCTAAGTCACAGGGTTACTTTAAAGCCCAACAAAACAACCTAGCAGCTGTAAACGGCTATGTGGAAGAAATGTACTCTGGCCACAATGTGGTGACCAGCTATAATGCTGTGGAACCAACCAAAGAAACATTTGCTGGCTTGAACCAGAATCTACATGATAGTATATGGAAATCTCAGTTTATTTCTGGTATCATGATGCCAGCTATGTTCTTTGTCGGAAACTTTAGTTATGTTTTGGTTGTTATCGTCGGTGCTGCCTTGGCTCTTGAAGGCCATATCAGTATTGGGATTATCGTAGCTTTTATGGTTTATGTTCGTACCTTCTCACAACCCTTATCACAAATTGCTCAAGGGATTACGAGCTTGCAACAGGCTAGTGCAGCCATGACACGTGTCTTTGAGTTTCTAGGTGAAGCTGAGATGGAAGACGAGTCTCATAAGGAGAGACAATTAACCGACATGAAGGGCCAAGTGGTCTTTGATAGAGTTACCTTTGGCTATACACCTGAGAAAACCATCATCCATGACTTTTCTGCGACAGCTCATGCAGGGCAAAAGGTTGCCATTGTTGGGCCGACTGGAGCTGGTAAGACTACTATTGTCAACCTCTTGATGAAGTTCTATGAAATTGATAAGGGAAGCATTCGCATCGATGGTGTCGATACCAAGGCTATGAAGCGCTCAGAAGTACACGATGCCTTTTCAATGGTCTTGCAGGATACCTGGCTCTTTGAAGGAACTATTCGTGACAATCTCATCTATAATCAAACAGGTATCAGTGATGAACGTGTGATTGAAGCTGCCAAAGCAGTAGGGATCCACCACTTTATCACAACCTTACCTGATGGATACGATACTGTTTTGGATGATACAGTGACCTTGTCAGTCGGGCAGAAACAACTCTTGACCATTGCTCGTGCTCTGCTCAAGGATGCTCCGCTCTTGATTCTGGATGAAGCGACATCCTCAGTCGATACACGTACGGAGGAGTTGATTCAGAAGGCTATGGACCGTTTGATGGAGGGACGCACATCCTTTGTCATCGCCCACCGCTTGTCAACCATCCGTAATGCTGACTTGATTCTGGTCATGAAAGATGGAAATATCATTGAGCAAGGCAATCATGATGAACTGATGGCTCAAGGTGGTTTCTATGCTGATCTCTACAATAGTCAATTTACAGAAGACCAAGCAGAAGAATAGTAATCCAAAAGAAGGCTTGACGGCCTTCTTTTTCTGCACTATACTAGAGTAGGAGAAGCTAGTAGGCTTCTTGTGAAAAGAATAGGAATACCGAGAAATACATGAAAAACTATCAAGAGTGGTACGATAAGAGGAAATCAAGTCTCCTTCAACACCAACAGCTATTACAGTTGATGCGAGTCTTTAATCGCATGATGACAATCCTGATGCCCCTAGCTTACTTGACTCTGCTGGGAACAAGCTTTATAAGCAAAGGCTTGGGACAAGACCTTTACGCTTATATCTTAGTGCCAGCTTTAGGCTTTGTCCTATTGACGCTTGTTCGTAAGAGAATCAATCAACCACGTCCTTATGAAACTTGGGAAATTGTCCCACTATTAGACAAGGATAGTTCTGGCAATTCAATGCCTAGTCGCCACGTCTTTTCGGCAACCATCATTTCTATGGCTTGCTTGCATGCAAATTTGCCTGTGAGCTTGATTTTGTTGGTCTTATCAGCCTTTCTCGGTCTGGTGCGAGTCTTGGGTGGCGTTCATTATCCCAAGGATGTTCTAGTAGGCTATGCCTGTGGGCTCATCTGGGGAATTCTCTTCTTTATTTTGTAAAAAGCAAAGCAAGTGGGCTTGGCCTCGTAACCACTTACGGGATAAAAATGACCACTTGCTTTTTTGCCCTTGTAAAGTCTTTTGGGCTTTGGTATAGTAGATGCAGAAAGGAGATAGGATGAAGTTACGAATCGAGATTGATAGTGAATTAACTGAGACAGAGATTGTCATCAAGGCTGCAGCCCTGACAGATGAAATAGCTGACTTGCAACGACTCTTGCAAGAAACCAAGGCTCCTAGGTTGATCTTTTACAAGGGGGACGGGTGAGTATTACTTAGACTTGGCAGAAATTCTCTTTTTTGAGACAGAAGGTAGTAAGATTTACGCCCATACCCAGAAAGATGCCTATGAGGTTCGGCTCAAGCTTTATGAGTTAGAGTCCATCCTGCCCCGCTATTTCAGTCGGGTATCCAAGTCGACCATAGCCAATCTTCGGCAGGTCTACTCGGTGGACAAGTCCTTCTCAGGTACAGGAACTATTTCCTTTTATCAGACCCACAAGGAGGTGCACGTGTCACGGCACTATCAATCCCTCCTAAAAGAAAATCTAAGAAACATGAGGTAAGAAGATGAAAAAGAAAGCATTTGGTATTGTGTTGCTAGTATTGGCAGCTTTAGTATTGTTACAGGGGAATTTTGGAATCCCTTCATTTGGAGGGCAGATTTGGCCCTTGATTGGTATTGGATTTTTTGCCTATCAGTCAGTTGAGGCAATCCTTCGCCGTCATTTCACTTCAGCCTCCTTTACAGCCCTAGTAGCCCTCATGATTGCAAATCATTTTTATGACATTTTACCGATTCCCAATCAGTCTTTGTTCTGGGCTAGTATATTAATCGTAATGGGTGTCAGTGCACTCACTCATTCTAACAGAACTTGGAATGGGAAAAAATGGTGGTATGATGGTGAAAAGACCATCCTTACAGATAAGGAAGTTGCATTTGGTAGCGGGACTTTCTACAAGCAAGATCAAGAATTGGTAGAAGACGAGTTTGAAGTCGGTTTCGGAAATGCCAAGATCTATTATGATAATGCAGAGATGTTAGGTGATACCGCAACCTTAAAGATAGAAGTCGGATTTGGGAATGCAGTTATCTATGTGCCCCAACACTGGAGAGTCGATCTAAAGGTAGAAACTTTTTGTGGTGCAGCCAAGGCAGATGCTTCAGTAGCTCCTACAAGTAAACCCTGATTGTCCGTGGAGAGGTGGCTTTTGGAAAACTAGAAGTTGTCTATGCTAAATAAAAAAATCTTCCAATTCCCTTGCCAAAATGGAGAAAGTGTGATAACATAGTACGGTATGTGGTGCTAGCACATCCGCTATATTAGATCTAATAGGAGGAAAATACAATGGCTAAAGTATGTTACTTTACAGGTCGTAAGACTGTATCAGGAAACAACCGTTCACACGCGATGAACCAAACTAAACGTGCCGTAAAACCAAACCTTCAAAAAGTTACTGTTCTTATCGATGGTAAACCTAAAAAAGTTTGGGCTTCAGCTCGTGCATTGAAATCAGGAAAAGTAGAACGCGTTTAATAAACATGAAAAGACCTACAGGGTCTTTTTTGTTTTACTTGACAGCTGAAATCATTTGAAAAACCAAGCAAATATCCGATGATACATCATTCTGCTTTTACAGTTGGGCTGAAATATGATAAAATAGAGTATCAACTAGTTGAGGTAAAAAAAGATGACTGTAAAAATTAATACAAAAGATGGTCAAATCGAACTAACAGATGATGTGATTGCTACTGTTGTAGGCGGAGCAGCAACTGAGATTTTTGGTGTGGTCGGTATGGCTAGTAAAAATGCCCTCAAAGATAATTTTCAAGCCCTTCTTGGTAAGGAAAACTATTCTAAAGGTGTAGTCGTTAAAGCGGCTGAAGATGGTAGCATTGCAGTTGACGTATACACTGTCTTAAGCTACGGAACAAAAATCAGCGAAGTATCAAAAAACATCCAAGAGCGTGTACGTTTTAGTTTGGAAAATCAACTTGGAATCACTGCTCAGACTGTGAATGTCTTCATTCAAAATATCAAAGTTGCAGGAGAATAATCGTGTCAAATATTACTACAAGCCTATTTCAAGAAATGGTCCAGGCTGCTTCTACTCGATTAAATAAGCAAGCCGAATATGTCAATTCATTAAACGTCTTCCCAGTTCCAGATGGAGATACAGGAACAAACATGGGAATGACTATCGAAAAATGGTGCCAAAGAAGTAGCAGACAAACCAGCTTCAACTGTTGGTGAGGCTGCAAGTATCTTGGCTAAAGGTCTTTTGATGGGTGCGCGTGGAAACTCTGGAGTTATCACTTCTCAGCTTTTTCCGTGGATTTTCACAAGCTATCAAGACAAAAAGAAGAGTTAACAGGAAAAAGACCCTAGCTCTTGCCTTCCAATCGGTGTTGAAGTAGCCTACAAGGCTGTTATGAAACCTGTTGAAGGAACTATCTTAACTGTATCACGTGGAGCTGCCATCGGTGCTAAGAAAAAAGCAGAGCAGACAGATGATGCCGTTGAGGTTATGCGTGCTGCCTTGGAAGGAGCTAAAGCAGCCCTTGCTAAAACTCCAGAAATGCTTCCAGTATTGAAGGAAGTTGGCGTTGTGGACTCAGGTGGTCAAGGGTTGGTCTTCATCTATGAAGGATTCCTTTCAGCTCTTACTGGTGAATACAGTGCGTCTGAAGACTTTGTTGCCACTCCAGCGAATATGGGTGAGATGATCAATGCAGAACACCACAAATCTGTAGCTGGACATGTAGCAACTGAAGACATTACCTTTGGTTACTGTACTGAGATCATGGTTGCCCTTAAGCAAGGTCCAACTTATACTAAAGAGTTTGACTACGAAGAATTCCGTAACTACTTGAACGAACTTGGGGATTCTCTACTTGTTGTCAATGACGACGAAATCGTTAAAGTTCACGTCCATACAGAAGATCCAGGACTTGTTATGCAAGAAGGTCTCAAGTATGGTAGCTTGGTCAAGGTTAAAGTCGATAACATGCGTAACCAACACGAAGCTCAAGTGGAAAAAGAAGCTCAAGTCAGCAAGCCAGCTGAAGAAAAAGAATATGCCCTTATCGCAGTAGTAGCTGGTCAAGGATTGGCAGACATCTTCCGTGCTCAAGGTGTGGACTATGTCATCGAAGGTGGACAAACCATGAACCCTTCGACAGAAGACTTTATCAAGGCTGTTGAGCAAGTTAATGCTCGCAACATCATCTTCTTACCAAACAACAAAAATATCTTTATGGCAGCTCAATCTGCCGCAGAGGTATTGGAACAACCAGCAGTAGTGGTAGAAGCTCGTACCCTTCCTCAAGGATTGACTAGCCTTCTAGCATTTGACCCAAGCAAGACTATCGAAGAAAACCAAGAACGCATGACTGCGGCTCTTGGTGATGTGGTCAGCGGTAGCGTAACAACAGCCGTTCGTGACACAACGATTGACGGCTTGGAAATTCACGAAAATGATAATCTTGGTATGGTAGATGGTAAGATCCTCGTATCAAACCCTGACATGCACCAAACCCTGACTGAAACCTTGAAACATATGTTGGATGAAGACAGTGAAATCGTGACTTTCTATATCGGTGAAGATGGAAGCGAAGAATTGGCTAACCAAATTGCCCAAGAAATCGCAGAAGAATTCGAAGATGTAGAAGTAGAAATCCACCACGGTCAACAACCAGTGTATCCATATCTCTTCAGTGTGGAATAAAGATTAAATAATAGAAAAAAAGAAAGTTGAGAAATCAACTTTCTTTTTTTGTGACATTTGTCATATTTCCTCATGACAGAAGCTTCTAGTGATTCTACCTTCAAAGAATTATACTAGATGTATCAAATGGAGGAAGAAAAATATGAAACATAAAGTAATTGTCGCAATGAGTTTAGTAGCAGCAGGAGTCATGACTTATCTCATGTTTTCAGGATTGGATGAAGGCTTCTATCATTTTCCTTGGGAGCTATTTGCAGGATTTGGAATCATGTCTTGGTTGATCCGAGAAAGTTTGAAATTAGTCTCAGATGTGAAAAAGGAGTTTGAAAAATGAAAAAAGCGATTCTCTATCTTTTTATTGGACTATCACTAGTGGTATGGTTGGTAGAAATATTTACAGGTTGGTTTGATCAAGCCTTCCTTCATCAATTCATCCGTGGTGCCTGGGGATTAGGATTTATGATTTTTATCGCCTTTCCGATGGGAAAGGAGTGGCTGAAAGGAGAATATCATGAACATGATTAAGGTAGAAAGCCTAAATAAAAACATCAAGGGCAAGGCTATTTTGAAGGATATTTCCTTTGAGGTAGCTGAAGGTGAATGCGTCGCCTTGATTGGTCCCAATGGTGCTGGGAAGACCACACTCTTGGACTGTTTGCTAGGAGATAAACTGGTCACCAGCGGTCAAGTATCCATCCAAGGCTTGCCAGTGACGAGTTCTAAGTTAGACTACACAAGATCCTACCTACCTCAAGAAAATGTCATCGTTCAGAAATTAAAGGTCAAAGAGTTGATTGCTTTCTTTCAAAGCATTTACCCAAATCCCTTGAGCAATCGGGAAATCGATCAACTATTGCAGTTTGACCAGCAACAAAAAGAACAATTTGCAGAAAAATTATCAGGTGGACAAAAGCGTCTCTTCTCTTTTGTCTTGACCTTGATTGGCCGACCAAAGCTAGTCTTTTTAGATGAGCCGACTGCTGCCATGGATACTTCAACCCGCCAACGCTTTTGGGAAATTGTTCAGGAGCTAAAAGCTAAGGGAGTTACCATTCTCTATTCGTCCCATTATATCGAAGAGGTGGAGCATACAGCGGACCGAATCTTGGTCTTGAATAAGGGAGAGTTGATTCGCGATACAACACCTCTAGCCATGCGCAGTGAGGAGATTGAAAAGCACTTTATCCTTCCTCTAGCATACATGGAAGTCATTGAGCAGTCTAACTTGGTTGAAAACTGGTCACAAAAACAAGATGCCCTGCAAGTAGTCACACGCGAAGCAGATGCTTTCTGGGAACTTTTAGTGCAAGCAGGATGTAGGATTCAAGAAATTGAAGTCAATAACCGTAGCTTGCTGGATACAATCTTTGAAGAAACACAAAAGGGAGATGACTAAGATGAAACGATGGATTTCACTAAATAAGATAGAATTTCTATTGACCAAACGTCAATTAGTCTATTATCTATTATCCGTAGGGATGCCGACGGCCTTCTATTTATTCTTTTCAGGTATGTACCAAGACACACCCGGTGGACCAGATAATTTTATGCGTGATTACCTCATCTCCATGACAGCCTTTTCCATGATGTCGACAGCTATGTTTTCATTTCCAGCTGTTTTACATACCGATAAAATCAACAACTGGCAGAAAACATTACGCCATACTCCAGTAAATATGGTAGAATATTATCTATCAAAGATAACAAGTATGATGGTTGATTATTTGGTCTCAATTCTGGTTGTTTTCTCAGTTGGGCACTTGATCAGAGGTGTGGATATGCCTCTAGGAAGCTGGATTGGGGCTGCGCTCTTGCTGATAGTAGGAAGTGTTGCCTTTGTAGCGCTTGGCTTGACCTTGACACTCTTGCCTTCTAGTCAGCTGATGTCTGTCGTGGGCAATCTTCTCTATCTAGGCTTGGCTGTGTTAGGCGGACTCTGGATGCCCATCTCTTTATTTCCAGACTGGATGCAAGCAATCGGGAAGTGCCTACCAACTTATCAGTTGATGGAGTTGCTCAAGACCTTCTTAAATGAGGGTGGCATCAATTTATCAGCCACAGTTTATCTACTTGTTTTTTCAGCAGTTTTGTTTGGTTTGACCATTTACCTTCAAGGTCATAAGGAGAATGCTTAATGCTTGAAAGACTAAAAAGCATACACTATATGTTTTGGGCCAGTTTGATTTTTATGGTTTTCCCAATCCTCTCTGCAGTGATTGGGGAGATTCCTAGCTGGCATTTACTAGTTGATATTCTATTTGTGGTGGCTTATTTAGGCGTTTTAACCACCAAGAGTCAGCGCTTATCTTGGCTTTTCTGGGGCATCATGCTGGTCTATGTAGCTGGGAACACCGCCTTTGTTACTGTAAATTATATATGGTTCTTCTTTTTCCTTTCCAATCTCTTAATTTATCATTTTGGTGTACGTAGTTTAAAGTCTTTACATGTCTGGACTTTTCTTCTTGCTCAAGTTCTTGTTGTTGGACAACTCATGATGTTTCAGTCAGTCGAGACTGAGCTCGTAGCCTTTGAGCTTGGAATTCTTACTTTTGTCGATTTGATGACATTGGGCTTGGTTCGGATTCGCATTGTCGAGGATTTGAAAGAAGCTCAGGCCAAGCAAAATGCCCAGATAAATCTATTGCTTGCTGAAAATGAACGCAGTCGTATCGGTCAGGATTTGCATGATAGTCTGGGACATACCTTTGCTATGCTGAGTGTCAAGACAGATCTAGCCTTGCAGTTATTTCAGATGCAGGCTTATCCACAGGTGGAAAAGGAATTAAAAGAAATTCACCAGATCAGCAAGGATTCCATGAATGAAGTGCGAACTATCGTGGAAAATCTGAAATCACGGACCCTAGCTTCAGAGCTTGAGACTGTTAAGAAGATGCTGGAAATTGCTGGGATTGAGGTCGTGGTTGAGAATCAATTGGACAAGGCTAGCCTGACTCAGGATATAGAGTCGACAGCCGCTATGATTTTGTTAGAACTTGCGACCAATATCATCAAGCATGCCAGAGCTGAAAAAGCCTATCTAAAACTGGAACGTACAGATCAGGAGTTGGTCCTGACAGTTAGAGATGACGGGAAAGGTTTTGCAACTGAAAAAGGAAATGAACTTCACACAGTCCGAGATCGTGCTACAGCCTTCTCAGGTCAAGTAGAGCTGGTCAGTTTGAAAGATCCTACAGAGGTGCGCGTGCATCTGCCTTATAAGGAGAGAAAGTAGATGAAAGTATTAGTCGCAGAAGATCAAAGTATGCTTAGAGATGCCATGTTCCAGCTCTTAAGCTTTCAGCCAGATGTGGAGACTGTTCTGCAGGCGAAAAATGGAGCCGAGGCTATCGAGGTTTTGGGGAAAGAAGCAGTAGATATTGCTATTCTTGACGTCGAAATGCCAGTCAAGACGGGACTAGAAGCACTTGAGTGGATCAAACAAGAAGTGCCTGAAACCAAGGTGGTTATCGTTACGACCTTTAAACGCCCAGGCTATTTTGAACGAGCTGTCAAAGCAGGAGTCGACGCCTATGTCTTGAAAGAGCGAAGCATCGCCGAACTCATGCAGACCCTGCATACGGTGTTAGAGGGACGCAAGGAATATTCTCCAGAGCTGATGGAAGTCATGATGACCCATCCCAATCCCTTGACCGAGCAAGAAGTCGCTGTTCTACATGGAGTAGCCCAAGGTCTCTCCAACCAAGAAATTGCGGACAAGCTCTACCTCTCAAACGGCACTGTCCGTAATTACATGACCAATATCCTCTCCAAACTAGGCGCCAGCAACCGAACCGAAGCAGCCAAAACTGCCGAAGAAGAAGGCTGGTTGTGAGGAAATAAATAAAAACCTCCTGAATAAATCAGGAGGTTTCAGGAGTAGGAAAATTGTAAAATTCTAATATAAATCTTCAAGACTTCTGTATTCTATGACTTCGTTTTTTATGATACTCTTTTTGAATTCAAAATGATTCAAAGGATTATCGATTAACACTAGCTTTGGAATGTCATCTAGGTTAGTGACCAAGGATAAAATAAAATCTGATTGAAACTCTTTTGCTTTCTCAAATTCTCTGGCAGTCAAACGAATCCGTCCTTTAGGTTTTCGAATACCTTTAACTTCAGCAAGGTAAGAATGTTCTTGAACATCTACTTGGAAATCATATCCATCGCCATAAAGGCGGGCATCGGTTAATTGTCCACCTTGAAATTTTTCTTCTTTATCAAAATGGAGTATAAAGTAATTTTCTGCTTCCATTCCAGTTTCTTGTAGACGTTTAAATTTAGTTCGGACTATTGGCTTTTCAATGACTGCTATGCCTGTTTTCTTCCCTTCGCTTGCAAGTAGCATTTTAATGATTTCTGCAAAACTATGAACATCTTCATTCCCAAACATCATGTCAATTAAATCTTTTCTAAAACGGTAGACCTCAGCTTTTTGCCACCAGCCTTTTCTATTGTTATCAAAATAAGGGTCGAATAAATCCATTCTATTTTTAACTACCCCAGTTGTTTCTGCGATACCCAAAGAAACTATATAACGATAAAACTCAGATTTACTAGAGCATTGAAACTCTTTTATAAATAACTTATCAAATTTGGCAAGACCATAGCCAATTAAATTTAACAATTCATAATGAGGGTGTTTAGACATAACTTTCTCCATCAATAGATATTGATTTCATTATACCAAAAAACACGGCTTACCACCGTGTTTCTATGTTTATTTCACCAACTTCTTCATCTCATCAATACGTGCTATGGTCGCATCGTATTTAGCTTGGTAGTCGGCTTGTTTGTCGCGTTCTTTTTGGACGACTTCTGGTTTGGCGTTGGCTACGAAACGTTCGTTAGAGAGTTTCTTGCCTACCATATCCAGTTCTTTTTGCCATTTAGCCAGTTCCTTGTCGAGACGAGCCAGTTCTTCTTCGACATTGAGGAGGTCTGCGAGAGGCAAGTAGATTTCTGCTCCTGTGATGACGCTTGACATAGCGAGTTCAGGTGCAGGGATGTTTGATGCGATTTCCAAGTGCTCTGGATTTGTGAAGCGTTTGATGTAGTTGACATTGCTGTTAAAGAAGGCTTCCAAGTCGCTATCGCTTGTCTTAACAAGGATGGTGATCGGCTTGCTTGGAGCAACGTTTACTTCCGCACGCGCATTACGAACAGCACGGATTAAGTCTTTGAGGCTTTCCACGCCAGTGTGAGCCGCAAGGTCTTCAAAGGCTGGGTTGACAGTTGGGTATGCTGCTGTAACGATAGAACCTTCTGAGATTTGTCCAAAGATTTCCTCTGTCACGAATGGCATGATTGGGTGAAGGAGACGAAGGATCTTGTCCAAAGTATAAAGGAGAACAGAACGTGTAATGACTTTCTCTTCTTCGTTATCGCTATAAAGGACTTCCTTAGTCAACTCAACGTACCAGTCCGCAAATTCGTCCCAGATGAAGTTGTAGAGGATGTGGCCAGCCACACCAAACTCAAACTTATCAACGTTTTCAGTGACTTTTCCGATGGTTTCATTGAGGTTGTGGAGAATCCAGCGGTCAGTGACATTTCCAGCTTCCTTGTTAACAACTTTTTCCACATTAGCAGTTGCTTGCTCAAGGGTCAAGCCTTCATTGTTCATGAGGATGTAGCGAGAGATGTTCCAGATTTTGTTAATGAAGTTCCATGAAGCATCCATTTTTTCGTAAGAGAAGCGCACGTCTTGGCCTGGTGCAGAACCGTTCGAAAGGAACCAACGAAGGGCATCGGCACCGTATTTCTCGATGACATCCATCGGGTCAATCCCGTTACCGAGTGATTTAGACATCTTACGTCCTTGCTCATCACGAATAAGACCGTGGATAAGGACGTTTTGGAATGGCTGACGACCAGTGAATTCCAAGGATTGGAAGATCATACGAGACACCCAGAAGAAGATGATGTCGTACCCTGTTACCAAGGTTGAAGTTGGGAAGTAACGTTTGAAGTCTTCTGAGTCGACATCCGGCCAGCCCATGGTTGAGAAGGGCCAAAGGGCAGAACTGAACCAAGTATCCAAGACGTCTTCGTCCTGAGTCCATCCGTCCCCTTCTGGAGCTTCTTCACCGACGTACATTTCACCCTCAGCATTGTACCAAGCAGGGATTTGGTGACCCCACCAGAGCTGACGAGAGATAACCCAGTCGTGAACATTTTCCATCCATTGGAGGAAGGTATCGTTGAAACGAGGTGGGTAGAATTCTACCTTGTCCTCTGTGTCTTGGTTGGCAATCGCATTTTTAGCCAATTGGTCCATCTTAACGAACCATTGCGTAGACAAGCGTGGTTCAACCACTACACCTGTACGCTCTGAGTGACCAACACTGTGGACACGTTTTTCGATTTTGACAAGGGCACCGATTCCTTCCAACTTCGCAACGACTGCCTTACGAGCTTCAAAACGGTCCATACCTGCAAATTCGAAGGCCAAGTCGTTCATAGTTCCGTCGTCGTTCATGACATTAACTTGTGGCAAGTTATGGCGTTGACCAACCAAGAAGTCATTTGGATCGTGGGCAGGCGTGATTTTCACGACACCAGTACCAAACTCAGGATCTGCGTGCTCATCACCAACGATCGGGATCAGTTTGTTAGCAATAGGAAGGACTACGTTTTGACCAATCAAGTCCTTGTAGCGTGGGTCTTCTGGGTTGACCGCAACAGCTACATCCCCAAACATGGTCTCAGGACGAGTTGTCGCAACTTCAAGGGCACGAGATCCGTCTTCCAGCATGTAATTCATGTGGTAGAAGGCACCTTCAACATCCTTATGAATCACCTCGATATCAGAAAGGGCTGTGCGAGCTGCTGGGTCCCAGTTGATGATAAACTCACCACGATAGATCCAACCTTTCTTATATAGGTCCACAAAGACCTTGCGAACCGCTTTTGATAAACCTTCGTCAAGGGTGAAACGCTCACGAGAGTAGTCTACAGAGAGCCCCATCTTGCCCCATTGTTCCTTGATGGTAGTGGCATATTCGTCTTTCCATTCCCAGACTTTCTCAAGGAATTTCACGACCGAGGTCGTAACGAGTAATGCCCTCACCACGTAAGCGCTCCTCAACCTTAGCTTGAGTGGCAATACCAGCGTGGTCCATACCAGGAAGCCAAAGGGTATCAAAACCTTGCATGCGTTTTTGACGGATGATGATATCTTGCAAAGTCGTATCCCAAGCGTGACCAAGGTGAAGTTTCCCAGTCACGTTTGGTGGTGGAATAACGATTGAATAAGGCTTAGCCTTTTGATCGCCTGAAGGCTTGAAAACATCTTCGTCAAGCCATTTTTGGTAACGACCAGCCTCAACCTCGGCTGGATTGTATTTAGGTGAAAGTTCTTTAGACATGTGTGTGTCCTTTCTAGTTATTTCTATTCTTTTCTTCTATAACTTTTTCAACTATTTTAGTTACTAAAGTTTCAACCATGATTTTCATTTGTTTTTTAAATTCTTCACTTTTTAGATAATCTGTTATCAATTCCAACATAAATTTAATAACAGCTTTTCCACTTTTGACAGCTAAATCCCCAACATTTGCCATTTTATACTCCTTTTTTTAGCTCGCGAATAATTTTTTTCAGATATTTGTTCTTTGTTGTTTTTTCCAAGAAATCATAAGCGTTTCTCTTTAATTCATCTTTTTCAATATCTGGATTGAGTTCAGTTTCCACTTTTAAAGCATGGTATAATGCTTTAGGTTTTAAGTCAATACTTTTTTGAAATTCAACTAATTGTAATTTTACTTCATTGTCAACTTTTTCTTGTAGCTGGGGTGTTATTAAATCAGCAGGTAATACTTCTTTATACTTATTTATTCCTTCAGATAAGTTTGATTCAAAACGAACTAACTCTTTCTCCTGTTGATTTTCTACTTCCTTAATAATTAAATCTAAACTTTCGTTTTCCATTTTTATACCTCAATACTTTATATGTTATTAATACTTTGCAATTTTTTATCACTACTTAATTATTCAGCTCCCCACTCACTCTTCAGCAATCCATATATCAGACTGTCACAGCGATTTCCTTGAGCATCTTTGCGATCCCTTATGCGAGCTTCAAGGGTGAAACCAAGCTTCTCTGCGACTCTTTGACTTTGGAGATTGTAGTCAAAGCAGACCAGTTCAATCTTGTGAAGACCCAATTCTTTAAAGCCTAAGTCAATCAAGGCTCGCGTTGCTTCTGGGACATATCCTCGTCCCCAATAGTCTGGGTGCAAGGTATAGCCAATCTCCAGTACATCGTCTTCGTAGCGACGGGGAAAATCGACTGAGCCTATGATTTTATCGGTCTCTTTGACCACAATTCCATAGCCTGCTGGGAGATTGTCCTTTTGATTCCGCTCAGGAAGGGTATGCTCCAGATAATAAATCTCATCTTCCAAGGTCTTGACGGGTGGAAAGCCAGCTGGGTAGGCGACTTCTGGACGACTAGCGTAGTCAAAGATATCCTCGGCATCAGCCACGGTACGGACTCGTAAGACCAGGCGCTCCGTTTCGATTCGTTCTGGCAACTCTGCTCTTGTCATCTTCCTCCCTCGCTTTCTACAAAAAATCGCCCCTGTCATTAATTTGACAGGGACGAATGTGTTTATCCGCGGTACCACCCAATTTCGGGCAGATGCCCGCAACTTTAATCTTCTTGTTTCTCTTTTATGACGTCGTTAGCTCGTCTTGCCGTACTTAAGTACAGCCTGCAACTCGCTGTCTAGTCCTAAAAGGAAACAAAAAGATTTATATTTCATTTTTAAATTTCATCCATTAGCAACCAGTTTTGACACATTTGTGGACTTCTCAGCTCCGCCACTTTCTGTAAAATGTGGGACTCAAAACACCTCTAATGGCTATATTTTAACAAGTTTTTGACCGAAATGCAAGGAACAAGAAAGATTACTTGAACTTGATGCCGTTTTCTTTTAATTTCTTGATCGTAGCTGGACCGATTCCTTTCAAGGCAAGGAGTTCTTTTTCTGTCCAGTTTTTGAAGTCAGCAGCAGACTTAATCCCTTCATCGTAGAAAGTTTTAGCACGGTCAAGTGGAAGTCCGCCTAGGTCAGCTGCGAAATCTTCAACAGAAGTTGTAAGCTTGTGGGCTTGCTCTTTAGTTGCTTCTACAGCTTTTTCTACTTGCTTAGAGACAGCTTTTCCTGCCTCACTTGCTGCTTTTTCCGCATGCTTCACAACTTTTTTTGTTTCTTCGACAACCTTATTCACAGCATTTGAAAATGCACCTGAACGACGAAGGCTGTTTCTTAATTGTTTTTTACGTTGTAGTTTCTTTGACATGGTAAGATCCTTTCAATAAAAAACCCCTGTGATTGAACAAGGATTAATCTTTGTGTTTTTATTGTATCAACTTTCTTTTGAAAATGCAAGGTTAGAAATGATGCGCTTATTTGTAAACTATAGTAAATTCCCCTCTAGAATAAGCTATGAAGATAGAAGAAAAGCGAAAAATATGGTATAATGAAACGATAGATTTTTGAATAGGAATACAAGCATGTTTGGATTTTTTAAAAAAGATAAACCAATAGAAACTCCAGTACCAACAATGGTACCGTCTCATATCGGTGTTATCATGGATGGAAATGGTCGTTGGGCCAAAAAACGAATGCAACCTCGAGTTTTTGGACATAAAGCTGGGATGGATGCTTTGAAAAAAGTTGCAATTGCAGCTAGTGATATGGGAGTTAAGGCCTTGACTGTTTATGCCTTTTCGACCGAAAACTGGGCTCGTCCAGACCAAGAAGTTAAATTTATCATGAACTTGCCAGTTGAGTTTTATGACAAATATGTGCCTGAATTGCATGAGAGAAACATGAAGATTCAGATGATAGGTGAAACCAATCGCTTACCTAAAGAGACTTTTGAAGCTTTGAAAAAAGCGGAGGAATTAACGCAGTCAAATACAGGATTGATTCTTAATTTTGCTCTCAACTATGGAGGAAGAGCTGAAATTACACAGGCTCTCAAGTTGATTGCAGAGGAAGTTTCAGAAGGTAAGATAAGTTCTGCAGATATTGACGAAGAATTGATTGGAGACTATCTTTTTACAGGTCATTTACCGAAAGAGTTTCGTGATCCAGATTTGATTATTCGAACTAGTGGCGAACTTCGTTTGAGTAACTTCTTGCCTTGGCAGGCTGCTTATAGCGAGCTTTATTTCACAGATGTCTTGTGGCCGGATTTCGATGAGCAAGCTTTGAAGGAGGCTATTGCAGAGTTCAATCGTCGTAACCGTCGATTTGGAGGAGTTTAGGAGAAATTATGAAAAAGGATTTATTAAAGAGAACCATCTTTGCCGCTTTGGCATTGGCTATCTTTATACCGCTCTTAATCTTGGGCGGCCTATGGTTACAGATTGCCATGGGATTGATTGCTATGTTAGGGGTTCATGAATTACTTCGTATGAAAGGTTTAAATACCATGACACCCGAAGGACTCTTGACCTTATTAGCGACATTTGCTCTTACTATTCCCTTGGAAAATTATTTGACATTCTTACCAGTAGATGGGAATGTTGTTGCCTATAGCGTCTTGATTTTTATCATGTTAGGTTGCACAGTATTTAGTAAGAATTACACGATTGAAGATGCGGTCTTTCCAATTGCCATGAGTTTTTACGTCGGATTTGGATTTAATGCCTTGGTCGATGCTCGTGTAGCAGGTCTAGATAAAGCCCTTTTGGGACTTTTTATGGTTTGGGCAACAGATAGTGGTGCCTACCTAGTAGGAATGAATTTTGGTAAGAAAAAGCTAGCTCCGAGAGTCTCTCCAAATAAAACAATTGAGGGGGCATTGGGTGGAGTTGTCGCTGCTATGATAACAACAGCCATATTTATGATGGTAGATAGTACCGTCGCCCTACCTTATGGGATTTACAAAATGACTGTTTTTGCTATCTTCTTTAGCTTGGCAGGTCAGTTGGGTGATTTGATTGAGAGTGCCATGAAACGCCACTTTGGTGTTAAGGACTCAGGAAAGTTCATCCCTGGACATGGTGGTGTATTGGACCGCTTTGACTCTATGTTAGCTATTTTCCCTATTATGCACCTATTCGGCTTATTTTAAGGAAAGGGAATCAGAAACTAAATGATTGGATTATTAACGTTTATCCTGGTTTTTGGAATCATCGTGGTGGTCCACGAGTTCGGGCATTTTTACTTTGCCAAGAAATCCGGGATTTTGGTTCGTGAGTTTGCCATTGGTATGGGACCAAAGATTTTTGCCCATATCGGGAAAGACGGGACTGCCTATACGATTCGTCTCTTGCCACTAGGTGGCTATGTCCGTATGGCAGGTTGGAGCGAGGATGCTACAGAGATTAAGACAGGAACTCCTGTTAGCTTGACTCTTGATCAAGATGGCAAGGTGAAGCGGATTAATCTCTCTGGTAAGAAAATTGATCAGACAGCTCTTCCTATGCAGGTAACTCAATTTGATTTTGAAGACAAGCTCTTTATCACAGGTTTGGTCTTGGAAGAGGAGAAGACCTTCTCAGTGGACCATGATGCGACCATTGTGGAAGCTGATGGAACGGAAGTTCGTATCGCTCCGCTGGACGTCCAATATCAAAATGCGACTGTCTGGGGTAAATTGATTACGAACTTTGCTGGACCGATGAACAACTTCATTTTGGGAGTCATTGTCTTCTGGATTTTAATTTTCATGCAAGGTGGCGTTCGTGATACGCAAACGAATAACTTCAGTATCATCCCTGATAGCGCGATTGCTAAGGCCGGTGTTGAACATACAGCTCAGATTACCAAGGTAGGAAATTATGAGATTTCAAACTGGTCTGATTTGATTCAGGCGGTTGAGGCGGAGACAAAGGATAAGACTGCCCCTGTTTTGGATGTGACTATTTCAGAAAATGGGACTGAAAAGCAAATAACTGTGACACCTGAGGAGAACCAAGGACGCTATATTTTAGGTGTTCAACCGAGACTCAAATCAGATATCTGGTCTATGTTTGTAGGTGGATTCACCTCTGCAGCTGATTCAGCCTTGCGTATTCTCAATGCCTTGAAAAAGTTTGATTTTTCCAGCCTGATCTAAATAAACTGGGTGGTACCCGTTGCTATCTTTAAGGCAAGTAGCGATGCTGCTAAAAAAATGGTCTTGAGAATGTCTTATTCTTTTTTTGGCTATGATTTCTATCAATATCGGGATTTTTCAACTTGATTCCTATCCCGGCATTAGATGGTGGTAAAAATCGTGCTCAACATCATTGAAGCCATTCGCCGCAAAACCACTAAAAACAAGAAATTGAAACCTATGTGACTCTAGTTGGAGTTGTGATTATGGTTGTCTTGATGCTCGCCGTAACCTGGAACGACATCATGCGTACCTTCTTTTAAGAAATAGGGGAAAAATATGAAACAAAGTAAAATGCTTATTCCAACGCTTCGCGAAATGCCAAGCGATGCTCAAGTTATTAGTCACGCACTTATGTTGCGTGCTGGATATGTTCGCCAAGTATCAGCAGGAGTCTACTCTTACCTGCCACTTGCTAACCGTGTTATTGAAAAAAAGCCAAAGAAATATCATGCGTCAAGAGTTTGACAAGATTGGTGCCGTTGAAATGCTGGCTCCTGCCCTTCTCAGTGCTGACCTTTGGCGTGAATCAGGACGTTATGAGACCTACGGTGAAGATTTGTACAAATTGAAGAATCGTGAGAAATCTGACTTTATCTTGGGTCCGACTCACGAAGAAACTTTCACAGCAATTGTCCGTGATTCTGTCAAGTCATACAAGCAGTTACCACTGAACTTGTATCAAATCCAACCTAAGTACCGTGATGAAAAACGTCCACGTAATGGACTTCTTCGTACGCGTGAATTTATCATGAAAGATGGTTATAGCTTCCACGCTAACTACGATAGTTTGGATGTTACTTATGATGAGTACAAGGCAGCCTATGAGCGTATCTTTCACTCGTAGTGGTTTGGACTTCAAAGCCATCATCGGTGACGGTGGAGCCATGGGTGGTAAGGATAGTCAAGAGTTTATGGCCATCACACCTGCTCGTACAGACCTGAATCGTTGGGTAGTCTTGGATAAATCTGTCGCGTCGTTTGATGAAATCCCTGCAGAAGTGCAAGAAGAAATCAAGGCAGAATTGCTTAAATGGATGGTTTCTGGTGAAGATACTATTGCCTACTCAAGTGAGTCAAGCTATGCAGCTAACTTGGAAATGGCAACTAACGCCTACAAACCAAGCAACCGTGTTGTGACTGAAGATCAAGTAACTCGTGTGGAAACACCAGGTGTCAAATCGATTGATGAAGTTGCTGCTTTCTTGAATGTCTCTGAAGAGCAAACAATCAAGACCTTGGTTTATATCGCAGACGAGGAGCCAGTTGTTGCCCTACTCGTTGGCAATGACCAACTCAATGAAGTCAAATTGAAACTACCTTGGAGCAGACTTCTTGGAACCTGCAACCGAGGCGGAAGTGAAAGAATTGTTGGGAGTGGATTTTGGTTCACTTGGCCCAGTCAATCTTCCAGAAAATGTCAAGATTATCGCAGACCGCAAGGTGCAAGATAGTCGCAATGCTGTTGTAGGTGCTAACGAAGATGGTTACCACTTGACTGGTGTCAACCCAGGTCGTGATTTCACTGCTGAGTATGTGGATATCCGTGAAGTTCGTGAAGGTGAAATTTCACCAGACGGACAAGGTGTTCTCAACTTTGCACGTGGTATCGAAATCGGTCACATTTTCAAACTGGGAACTCGCTACTCAGCAAGTATGGGAGCAGATGTCTTGGATGAAAATGGTCGTGCGATCCCAATTATCATGGGATGCTATGGTATCGGTGTCAGCCGTCTCCTTTCAGCAGTCATGGAACAACACGCTCGCCTCTTTGTTAACAAAACTCCAAAAGGTGAATACCGTTACGCTTGGGGAATCAACTTCCCTAAAGAATTAGCGCCATTTGATGTGCATTTGATTCCAGTTAACGTCAAGGATGAAGCAAGCCTTGCATTGACAAATCGTATCGAAGAAGCTTTGGTAAATAAAGGCTACGAAGTTCTGACGGATGACCGTAACGAACGTGTCGGTGTTAAATTTAGCGATAGCGACTTGATTGGTCTTCCAATCCGTATCACTATTGGGAAGAAAGCAGCTGATGGTATCGTAGAAGTTAAGATCAAGGCGACAGGGGATACAATCGAAGTTCATGCAGATAGCTTGCTTGAAACTCTTGAAATCCTAACAAATAAATAAAATCTATAATCAGAAGAAAAACAAGACAAAAATGTAACTAGTTTTTGCCTTGTTTTTTCTTTATAATGAGAGAAAGTAAACATTAAAATCGCAAAAAGAGGTAGTGCTATGCTAAAATTTCCAAAGGATTTTGTCTGGGGTTCCTCAACTTCTGGGCCACAGACAGAAGGGCGAGTGCCTGGTGACGGCAAGGGAGATAATCTCTGGGATTATTGGTACCAAGTAGAGCCAAATCGTTATTACAATGGGATTGGGCCAGATAAGACATCGACCTTCTATGAAAACTGGGAGCAGGATATCGAACTTTTGTTAGAAACAGGTCATACAGCCTTTCGTACTTCTATCCAGTGGTCTCGTATTTTTCCCACAGGGTCGTGGAGAGGTCAATCTTCAAGGTGTGGCTTTCTACCGTCAGGTCTTTGAAGCTATTAAAGGCTAAGGGAATCCGTCTCTTAGTCAATCTTTATCACTTTGACCTGCCTTTTTGCCCTTCAAGAGGATGGCGATGGTTGGGAAAAATAAGGCAACCATCAAGGCTTATGAAGACTATGCTCGTTTCTGTTTTTGAGACCTATGGAGACTTGGTGGACCAATGGATTACCTTCAATGAGCCTATCGTTCCTGTTGAGTTTGGCTATTTCTATGATGCCCATTATCCACATAAGGTGGATGCCAAAGCTGCGGTTCAGGTAGCTTATAACACTCAACTGGCTAGTAGTCTTGCGGTTAAGGCTTGTCATGAGGTTTTGCCTGCTTCTAAGATTGGAATTGTCCTCAATTTGACGCCAGCTTATCCACGTAGTCAACATCCTGCCGATGTGAAAGCTGCACGCATTGCTGATCTATTCCAAGCTCAATCTTTCCTAGATCCATCTGTCTTGGGAACTTATCCAGAAGAATTGGTAGAGATTTTAACTGAGCATGATTTGCTGCCAGATTCTTCAGCAGAGGAATTGGAACTGATTCGCCAACATACAGTAGATTTCCTTGGAGTTAACTACTACCAACCTTTGCGTGTCATGGCGCCACGTTTTGCTAAGCATCCTGACAGTCCGCTCTTGCCAGAACATTTCTATGAACCTTATGTCATGCCTGGTCGTAAAATCAATCCCCACCGCGGTTGGGAAATCTATGAGCAAGGGATCTATCATATTGCTCAAAATATCAAGGAAAACTATGGCAATATCGAGTGGATGTTGACAGAGAATGGGATGGGCGTTGAAGGTGAAGACAAATTCCGTGAGAATGGCATGATTCAGGATGATTACCGAATCGACTTTGTCAAAGGGCATCTGGCTGAACTTCATCGTGCTATCGAAGATGGCGCTAACTGTAAAGGCTACTTGATCTGGACCTTTATCGACTGCTGGTCGTGGCTCAACAGCTATAAAAACCGCTATGGTTTGGTCGAGCTTGACTTAGAAACGCAAGAACGCCGTTTGAAAAAATCAGGCCACTGGTTCAAAGAACTCAGTGACAATAATGGATTTTAAGCTACTTTTCAAATAGATTTAAAAAAACCATTGGAAATAAAGCTCTCTGAGAGAGATTCCAATGGTTTTTCTTTGTCTTAAAGTAATCCGATAAAGAGTAGTAAGGCTGATAAAGTAATAAAGGCTAGAGTTGCTATACCACGTTGGCCTGGTGTGTAAATTTTTCGTTCTCCTCGGACTGGGAAGACGATAGCCAGCAATGCACCCCCAACAGCTCCCCCGACATGTCCAGCAAGGCTAATGCCAGGCATTAAAACACTACCTACTAGGTTGATGATTAAGAGGGAGAGGTAGGATTGACCAAGCTGTTGGAGATAGGGATTGCGTGAGGCATAACGAAGAACGACAATAGAAGCGAACATGCCGTAGAGGGCAGTTGAAGCACCTGCAGTAATAGCATCAGGGCTAAAAACGAGAACAAAGAGATTTCCCATCATACCTGACAGAAGGTAGATAAAGAAAAACTGTTTGGAACCAAAGATTTGCTCCATCTGACGTCCCAAAAAGTAGAGGGATAGCATGTTGACTAAAAAATGCTCTAAGCCAATATGAACAAAGGTTGCTGAGAATAAACGCCATATCTGTTCAGGCATGGCTTTAATAGCAGGAGGATAAATAGCTCCAAACTGATATAAGGTTGCTGCGCTGGTATAGTTGAAACCACTGGTTAGAAACATGAGTATAAATACTAGGGTAGTCACGAGAAGAAAGAAGCTCGTGACTGGATAACGACGATCAAAAGTCTCTTTCATAGATGAGTACCTCCTTAACTGGAATATCGTGTGGATCAGGATGGAAGTCCTGAATCTGACAAGAATAGAGAGTGCTGATAGTGTTACAAGAACAATTGCTCAAATATCTATCATAGTAGCCACCACCGTAGCCAACTCGATAACCAGAAGTATTGAAAGCTAAACCAGGAACATGAATCAGGTCAATCTTAGAAGTTTCGACGATAGTGAAGTCTCCTTGAGGTTCAAGAAGTCCAAAAGAATTTCTTTCGAGTTTCTCTGGTTCATATAGAACAAAGTCCATTTTCCCATGTGAATAGGTTTTGGGAATGAGGATCGTTTTCCCATCTTTTTGAGCTTGTTCAATGAGTCTAGCTGTCTGAAATTCATGAGGAAAAGACAGGTAAGTGGCGATGGTTTTTGCTTCCTTGTAGAAGGGATGTAGAAGTAGTTGCTCAGTCAACCAAGCGCCCATGACTTCCTTTTCTTCTTTGGATAGAGATTTGAGTTCTTGCAAGACCTGCTTGCGTAGGGCTTTTTTCATTGTTTACTCCGCAGCTTTCTTGGCTAAAAAGCTTGATACAGCCTCAACTCCAATTGCCAGAGCTTCTTCCTTAGGATTCATCTGTGGATGGTGAAGAGCATAAGGGCTGTCAATGCCAAGCCAGAACATGACACCAGGAACCTTGGAGAGAAGATAACCAAAGTCTTCTCCTGTCATGGCAGGTTCGATGTCGATTAGTTCAATTTCCTCTTTTTCATCAAAGAAGGTCATCAATTCCTGGGCTAATTTAGGGTTGTTTTCGACAGGTAGGTAACCTCCCTGCTTAAGTTCAACTTCCACATCCATATCAAAAGCAGCTGCGACACCTTCAGCGATGACTTTGACACGTTTTTGAACTAAGAGGCTCATACTATGTGTGAGAGCTCGAATGGTTCCATGCAAGAAAGCTGTATCAGCGATGACATTATTGGTTGTTCCAGCTTGAAAGACACCGAAAGTTACGACAGCTCCCTCGATAGGATCGACATTACGGCTAACGACTGACTGAACTTGAGTGATAAAATAGCTAGCTGCAACCAGAGCATCGTTTGCTTGATGTGGAAAGGCTGCGTGTCCACCTTTCCCCTTAAAATGAATCTTGACTTCGCAAGTTCCTGCAAAGAGTGTATGGGTATTGGTCGCAATCTGTCCAACTTTTAGGTCTGGACGAACATGAAGTCCATAGAATTGGTCAGGCAACCAGTCACCAAAAGGCCCCGTCTTCATACATGAGCATGCCACCTGCTTCGTTTTCCTCGGCAGGTTGGAAGAGAAAGAGAAGGTTGTTTTTTTGGTTGTTTTTTTCTAAGGCACGCTCCAAGCTTCCGAGAGCAATTGTCATGTGGAAAATCATGTCCGCAGGCATGCATTCTTCCTTGGTGTTGAGAGGCAAAGGCGAGACCTGTTTGTTCAACGATTGGGAGTCCATCAATATCTGTCCGCCATCCTACAGTGCGTTCTGGCTGACTTCCCTGTAAATAAACCAAGATACCGGTTTGCCAAGTTCGAACATGGGCAAAAATCCTTACCTGCAATCAAGTCTTTTATAACTTTTTAAGAGGTAGGCTTGGGTTTTTATATTCTTCTAACCCAATCTCAGGGATTTGATGAAGATCTCGTCGAATCTGAATCAAATTTAACATACTTAGATCCTTTCTACTAGACAATAAAGAGGCAGGAAATTCCGCCTCTGTTCACTTTTACAAGGTACGAAGCGCATCTTCAAGCGCTGTTTTTTTGTTGAGTTTGGCTATCAATTTTTCTTAATGATACGGGCTGGGACTCCAGCGACAACAACGTTTTTCAGGAACATCTTGAATCACGATAGACCCTGCAGCAACGACAGATCCGCTACCGATTTGAATACCTTCGATAACAACTGCATTGGCTCCAATCATGACATTGTCTCCAACACGGACAGGCTCTGCACTTGCCGGTTCAATGACACCTGCAAGGACTGCGCCTGCACCAACGTGGCTATTTTTACCAACAATAGCACGTCCCCCAAGGATGGCACCCATGTCAATCATAGTACCGGCACCAATTTCTGCACCAATATTAATGACGGCCCCCATCATGATAACAGCGTTGTCACCAATTTCAACCTGGTCACGAATGATAGCACCTGGCTCGATACGAGCATTAATAACACGTTTATCAAGGAGAGGAACAGCAGAGTTACGGGCATCTTGCTCGACAACATAGTCTTTGTTTTCAGTTAAATTTTCGAGGAGGGGAGCGATGTCTTTCCAGTCTCCGAAGAGGACATTTCCAAGTTTAACAACTGAAGCAGGAATAACTCCAGTCAATGGACCTTCAAAAGTTACCTTAACACTTGTCTTTTTCTCAGCATTTGCGATAAATTGGATAATTTCTTGTGCATTCATTTTTGTAGCGGTCATGGGGCCTCTCCTCACTCTTTGTAATGCTTACTATTCTACCAAAAAAGACTTCAAAATAGAAGTCTAAACTATTAAAAGGAGGAAGATTCATTTCCTTCTTTCGCTTTTTCAACAGATAGAAAAATCATAGGAATAATAATTAAAATCATGGATATCACTAAAAAACTATCTAAAACAAGGCCTAGAAATAGGACGCTGAGAATTGCAGATGACAAGGGTTCACTGGCGCTGACAACAGAGACTACTAGCGGAGAAACCATGGATACAGCTTTCATAGATAGGAAAAAGGCAAAGGCAGTTCCTAAAAATGCAATCGTTAAACAGATGGCGATACTAATCCAATCAAGTTGAAAGCTTATTTGATAGACAGGATAGAGAAAATTACTAAAAGTACCAGCAATAATCATTCCCCAACCGACAGTCGGAACAAATCCATATTCTTTGGCAAATTTTTGTGGCAAAATCACATTAAACATGACTCCTAGAGCACTGAGTAGACCAGTGACTAAGGCTAAGGGTGTGATAGATAAAGTTGACAAATCCCCTTTTGTTGTCATCAAGAAGACTCCAACCATGGCAATTAAAACATATAGGATTGCATTCCTAGAAGCCTTCTTTTTATGGATAATCCGATCATAAGCTAAGATGAAAATAGGACTAATGAATTGGAGGATGGTAGCAGTCGTCGCATTTGAGTATTCGACGCAGAGATAAAAGAAAAACTGAACAGAGAAAATTCCCAATATAGCATAAGCAAGAAAAGAAAGATAATTCTTTTTTTCACGCCAAATATCGAATATGTGAAATTTAAGCTTGTAAAATGCTAAAATGAGTACAGAGCTACCAGCTATTAGAAGCCTCATAGAAGTAATCCAGCCTGAAGAAACCTGATAATGTGAAAAAAAGTATTCCCCTAAAATACCACATATTCCCCAAATTAAGCCAGATAAGAGAGAATAGATGGTTCCCTTAAAGATATTCTTTTGATATTTATTCATGAAGCTATTGTACCATGAATAAGAAAAAGAAAAAAGAGAACGAGAATTATCATTTCTCGCTCTCCTATCGGTAAGAAACTTAGCGTTGTTAGTTATTTCTGTTATGACCATTATTATTGCTATTGTTATTACCGTTATTGTTACCGTTATTATTATTATTGCTATTATTATTACCGTTATTATTGTTGTTGCTGTTATTATTACCGTTATTATTGTTGTTGCTGTTATTATTACCGTTATTATTGTTATTGCTGTTATTGTTGTTATTATTTTTATCTTTATTGTTTTGTTCAATTAGATTTCCAATAATAACGTTCCAAGCATGTCTATAGTCGGCATCAGTACCACCAATTGCAAAAGCGGAAGGTCGTAGTCGGAGCGCCAGCTTTATTGGTACCAGTAACTTGTAACAGTCTCTCCACCAACCTCGTAATCTTTTTCCGTTTAGGTTAACTCGTCCAGGGTTTTTTTGACCTGTTGATTTAAGGACTTGGGAAGCAGTTACACTAGGATCAAGGCTGAACCTCTCGGTTCCCCAAGCTGATGGAGAAGCTTGCTGGATAGCATTTACTAGGTAAGTATATATTTAGCGTTACGGTAATATCCTGCTAAATTTTCTAATGATCGATTATCATCGTGGCCCATCCAGCCTCCTAGAGTTAGTCTTGGAGTGGAAAGCATCAACCACATGTCACCATTTTCATTACTTGTACCAGTTTTCCCAATCCAGTCAGCACTTGCTAAACTTGGGTTAATAGCTGCAAGGTTATTTGCAAATGTTGTTGTGGCACGTGATGAAATAACATCTCGCAACAAGCTTTGCATGATAGTTGCAGTTGCTTTAGAATATACCTGAACAGGCTCGTCTTTATACTCATAAATGACATCGCCATTGGCCTTTTCGATTTTTGAAATCATATGCTTCTTATGGTAAACTCCATTATTAGCAATTGTTTGGTAACCATTTGTATGTTGAGCTACAGTAACATCAATTCCTCCCCCCATAGGAAGACTTTCGATATCATACTCTGGGATATCATAGCCCATCTTTTCCATATAGGAACGAACATCAACCCCTTTTTCTCGAAGCATACGGTAAGTCCAGTAGGCTGGGATATTCCAAGAGTAATTGAGAGCTTCTCTCAGACTCATCATACCTGTACCAGGACTATTGACATACATGATTGGATTTCCATTAGCAAATTTGGTTGGATAGTTGGACAAAACGCTAGCACTACCCATTAATCCTTGGTCAATGGCAATACTGTAGGCCAAAATCGGTTTCGTAGTCGAAGCAGGAGAACGCTTAGTATCGAAGGCATGGTTATTTTGGTTGCTTTGATAGTCTCGACCGCCTACAAATCCTAGAATAGCACCAGTTTTGTTATCCATTAAGACATTTCCAACTTCTGGTTGTCCTGTACTATCATTTAGTACGTAACCATAATCTGCAACTGCTTTTTGCATAGCTGCATGGATATTCTTATCAATAGTTGTAGTGATAAGATAGCCACCATTCTTAATTTCTTTTTCTGCTGTTTCACGGTAGGATTTTTGAATGGATTCATTTTGTAGTTCTTGCGTAGATACATTATCTTTTTGAACTAGATAATCATACATGAGGTTAGTGGCCTCATTAAGTGAAGCAAAGTAGAGGAAGCCTTTTGAAGCGACATCCACATTTTCTGCAGGCAAGAAATCCTGTTTGATATCATAGTCTCTATAGGATTCGTAGTCTTCCTTGCTTAGAAGACCAGTTCTATACATATTGTAGAGAACATCTTTAGAACGTTTAATACCTATAGCCATATCTTCCTCGCTCTTTTGCTCACCAGTAGATTCATATGGAGAGTAAACGATAGGGCTTTGAGGTAATCCGGCAATGAAAGCGGCTTGGGGAACACTAAGTTGGCTAGCATCAACTCCAAAGATACCCATTGCTGCTTGCTGAGCTCCTGCGATGTTTTGCCCCTTATTATTACGACCAAAAGGTGCCACGTTAAGATAAGTTGTTAAGATTTCATCCTTGCTCATAGCACGTTCGAGTGCTAAAGCATTAACGATTTCATTAGCTTTACGGGCTAAAGTAGGAGCGTCTCCAACAACTTGCTGTTTGATAAGCTGTTGGGTTAGAGTAGATCCACCACTCGATGAGCCGAGCCCGATAAAGTTACCTAGACTAGCACGAATGATAGCCTTTGGAACAACTCCATTATGTTCAGTGAAATGTTCATCCTCTGTAGCAATAACTGCATTTTTAAGGTTGTCGGAAATACCTTCTGATGTAACTGATGTTCTTAGGAGGTCACTTTCGATAGAAGCAATCAAGGAACCATCTGCATAGTGAATTTCAGATATGGATGAAATATTATTAACTTGTTTGATCAAATCTTCAGTCTGAGGGACGCTAACTTTATCAAAAAGCGAAACGGCATAACCAAAAACAATACCTGTACCTAAAAGGCCACCAATAAAAGCTATAATGAATAAGATATTGAAGGTAGCTTTTATCCCAAATAAAATTTTAGCCAAAATAGCCCAGATATTGGAACTAGTATTGGAGTTTTCATTTGAGGTTTGGTTAGAATCCTTCGCTTGAATTTTTATCAGTAATTTTTTTGATTTTAGAGACTGGAGTAAAGTCAGTCCTTTTTTTCTTTGAATTCAATTAATTTATTCTTCATTTCTTTTCCTCACTCCTTTTTATTATACCATAAAAGCTTTTATTGCAAGAAATTAGGCTTATAATAGGACTATATAGCAGTTTGTATCTAAGATTTCAAAAAAGTCAGATTCTATTAGAATCTGACTTTTCACATAACTTACTCTGCTCCTGACAGTTCTTTTCCAAGATCAATCAAGTAGTCTTTCAAGTGGTTTTTAACTTGTGGATGTTTAAGTGCGTATTCAATTGAAGTCTTCATAAATCCAAATTTATCACCGACATCATAACGTGCCCCAGTAAATTCACGTGCAAACACTCTCTGGGTTTTATTGAGTGTATCGATTGCATCTGTTAATTGAATTTCATTTCCTGCACCTGGTTTTTGAGTTTCTAAGATATTAAAAATCTCAGGTGTTAGGAGGTAACGACCGATAATTGCTAGATCGCTTGGAGCATCTTCGGGTGCTGGTTTTTCAACAAAGGTTTCTACACTGTATAGGCCATCGATGCCTTCTCCTTGTGGAGCGATCACTCCGTAGGAGGAAACTTCTTCGTGTGGTACAGGCATAACAGCAATAGTAGATGCATGAGTTTTTCTCATAATCATTCATGAGCTGTTTAGTCAATGGAATAGCCTTGTCATCGTTGATATCCATGAGATCGTCTCCAAGCATAACAACAAAAGGTTCATTCCCAACAAATGCTTTAGCTTGTAAGACGGCATCTCCAAGACCACGTGGATGCGTTTGACGAATGAAGTGTAGACGCATACCAGTTGTTTCGTCTACTAGTTTCAAGAGATCATTTTTCCCTTTTTCTTTGAGGTTATATTCTAGTTCAAAGTTTGAGTCGAAATGGTCTTCGATAGAACGTTTCGATTTACCAGTGACAACGAGAATGTCTTCGATACCAGATTTAAGGGCTTCTTCAACGATAAATTGGATTGTTGGCTTATCTACGATTGGCAACATTTCTTTTGCCAATGCTTTGGTTGCAGGAAGGAAGCGAGTTCCAAGTCCTGCAGCAGGAATGACTGCTTTTCTGACTTTCTGTGTCATATATTTCCTTTCTAACAATGGCTTAAGACCACTCGTTTTCCGCTTTAAATTCATTACTCATGAGTTCAGCTACGGCTTCTTTGATATCGACATTTTCATAAATAACTTTATAGATAGCTTGAGTGATTGGCATATAAACATCAAGTTCTTTTGCCAATTCAAAAGCTGCTTTGGTTGTTGAAATACCTTCGATAACCATTCCCATATTAGCTTCGATATCAGCTAAAGCTTCGCCCCGACCGAGGGCATCTCCTGCTCGCCAGTTGCGTGAATGGACAGATGTTCCTGTAACAATCAAATCCCCAACTCCTGAGAGACCGCTATAGGTAAGTGGATTTGCTCCAAGTTGAACACCTAGACGTGTAATTTCTGCAAGACCGCGCGTGATAATCGCAGCTTTTGCGTTATCTCCAAAACCAAGACCGTGAAGAGCCCCTGCCCCAACAGCGATGATGTTTTAAGAGCTCCAGCTGTTTCAACTCCAATAACATCCGTATTTGTATATAGACGGAAGTAGTTGTTACTAAAGAGTGATTGAACATACTGTGCTGTCTGCAGATTTTTTGAAGCTGCCGTAATCAGGGTAATGTCACGGACAATGGTTTCCTCAGCATGGCTAGGTCCAGAGACGACGACAATATCACTTCTTAATTCAGCAGGAATTTCTTCCTCCAAAACAGTAGAGAGACGTTTGTGGCTATCTGGTTCAAGCCCTTTGGAGGCATGCATAACAACCACTTTATGATTGAGAACTGCAGCGACTTGCTGAGCTACCAATCTGGTTACCTTAGTTGGCACCACAAACAAGATAGCATCAACACCCGTCAAAGTTTCTGACAAATCATGATAGGCAACAATTTTTTCGTCTAATACAGCTTCCTTAAAATAACGTTTGTTAGTATGTAGTGTATTGATTTCATCAATTTGATCAGGAATATTTCCCCAGATACGCACTTGGTGTCCGTTGTCATTGAGGACTTGTGACAAGGCAGTACCCCAAGAACCAGGACCTAAAACAGCGATGGTTTGTTTTTTCATATTTTCCTCCTTTGAGAAAGCACTTTCCTATATTTTACCATAAAAAAACTCATGATGCACCTATATAACAGATCATGTTCTACCTTATAAAAAATATGGCTAGATTTGAGAAGAATTCAGAAAATACTGTGAGAGAATAAAAAAACAGCCAATAAGTAATTTGGCTGTCTTTAGAAGAAAAACTAGAGCGTAATACTGTTGTTTTTAGAAATCTTCATAAACAATAACAAGGAAGTAACTGTCAAGACAGTAAGGATTGTAGATAAGGCTGCTGCTACACCATAATTCCCGCGAAGTACTTCAGTGTAGATAGCTACGGTCATTGTTTTAGTTTTAACATTATATAAGAGAATCGAAGTAGAAAGTTCTGAAATCATTGTTACCCATGATAGAATAGATCCAGAAAATAATACCGGGTAACATCATTGGAACAGTGATGTTACTGAAAGTATTGAGACGGCTACTTCCTAAACTCTCAGCTGCTTCTTCAATGCTAGGTGATATTTGTTGTAAGCTAGCAACAGATGAGCGGATTGTATAAGGGAGTCTTCTTACAGATAAGGACATAATCAAGATGAAGGCTGTTCCTGTAATCATAAGGAAGCCACTTCCGAAGATACCTGTATTGAATGAAGAGATAAAGGCAATACCGAGAACTGTTCCTGGTACGATATAAGGTACCATACTAAGACTGTCGATTAGATTCGTAAATAGGTTGCGCTTACGAACTGCAAGGTATGAGATGAAGGTCGCAAAGACAACAACTAGAATCAAAGCAATCAAAGGAATGCGAATCGTATTAAAAATACTAGCTCCCATGCGATTGAAGGCAATCTTGTAACTGTTTAGAGAATAGCCTTTGACAAATACCATACCTGATGTTTTTATGAAAGAGGTATAAATCAAAAATAATTGAGGTAGAACAGAAAATAAGACAATTCCGTAAACTGTTGCATAAATTGCTACCATTTTTCCTTTTGTAGTTTTTTTCGGCTCAATTGGATGGAGAGAATTCATGCTGAAACTATAGCGATTGGAAATATATTTTTGGATAAGAAAGATTGTTAAAGCAATGATAATCGCCATGATTGCTAAGCAGATGCAAATGCAGAATTTCCGCCAACCTCACTAATGAATTGATTATAAATTAAAACAGGGAAAGTTCGATATCCTTCACCAATTAACATAGGAGTTCCGAAGTCGGAGAACGCCCTCATAAATACGAGTAGGGCAGCAGCAAGTAAAGTTGGAACTAAAAGGGGTAAAATAACTGTTATCATTCGTTTGAATCCAAATACCCCCATACTTTCAGCGGCTTCAAGAAGAGAATGGTCAATTCTTTTCATGGCTCCAGCCACGTATAGAAAAACTAATGGGAATAGCTGAAGTGTAAACACAAGTACAATACCTTTAAAGCCATAAATATCAATAGCTGGAAGATGAAGGGCATTGGTCAAGAATTTAGTGATGACACCATTTCGTCCCAACAAGAGAATCCAGGAGTATGCCCCTACGAAAGGAGCTGACATGGAAGCAATGATAATCAATATCTGTAAAACTTTCTTTCCTTTGAAGTCATACATAGAAAAGAGATAAGCTAATAAGGTCCCTAAAACTAGGGAAGTTACAGTAGAAGTAATGGAGACGTTAAAACTGTTTACTAGTGTTTCAGTGTAATAGGATTTACTAAAGAAATTCTCAAAATTAGCTAGTGAGAATTTACCTTCATGTATGAGTGCTTGCTTGAGTACAATAACGATAGGATAAACAAGAAAAATAAGATAGGTAAGAAAGATGAAGAACGAGGAGGCTGTCCAAATATTTAGTTTTTTACCTTTCATAACCAACTCCTGTAATAAGATTTTGGGAACCATCTGCAGAAAAGACATTTAACTTTTGAGTATTGATTCGTAGACGAATTCGATCCCCTTTTTGAAGATCTTCTTCAAAAGTTGATTCTTCGCTCACCTGTATTTTTGAAGAAAATACAGTCTCTACGAAATATTCAGTGGTGAGCCCAAGATAAACACTATCTGAAATGATTCCTTCAATATCACCAGATTCATCTTTGATAAACTCTTCGGGACGGATACTTACAAGAATAGCCTGTTCCTTAGCCTGATCAAGAGTTGGCATAGGGAGGGCATAGCCATCTGAAAAGACGATATAAGCACCGTCGCTCCGTTTTGTTAGTTTGGCTGGGATGAGATTTGTGCGTCCAATAAAGGTTGCCACAAACTCATTAGCTGGTTTATGATAGAGTTCCTTTGGTCGTCCGACTTGTTGAATGATTCCGTCTTTCATAACAGCAATCTGGTCTGAAATAGCCATCGCTTCTTCTTGGTCGTGGGTCACATATACAGTTGTAATTCCCACTTCGTGTTGAATTTCTCGAATAACTTGGCGCATATCTAAGCGAAGTTTCGCATCCAGGTTACTAAGTGGCTCGTCCATGAGGAGAACACTTGGATTAACAGCTAAGGCACGTGCCAAGGCGACACGTTGTTGTTGTCCACCACTGAGCTTATCGGGCTTTCGATCTGCGTATTGATCAATTTGCATTAGTTCCAGATATTTATTAGTTTGTTGAACTAATTCATCTTTTGGAACCTTTTTTTGTTTAAGACCAAAAGCAACATTATCTCGGACAGTCAAATGTGGAAAAATAGCGTAGTTTTGGAAAACCATGCCGATGTTGCGTTTGCTGGGTTCTATATTATTGATTTTAGTATCATCGAAGTAAAATTCTCCGCCTTCAATACTGTTGAAGCCTGCAATCATTCGAAGAAGGGTCGTTTTTCCACAACCTGAAGGTCCAAGAATGGTGAAAAGACTTCCTTTTGGAATCGTAACATTTAAATTCTCAATGACAGGAATGTCGTGGTAGATTTTTTTTGCGTTAATAATTTTGATCTCACTCATAGTGAACCTCTTTTACTGTTTCGATTGAATATTAGTGAAAATATCATTGTACTTTTTAAGAATAGCTGATTTATTTTGGATGACGTACTCGGAATCTTCAGTGGCGATATTGATTTCTGTCATTGATTTCATATTTTTATTGGTTTTAGCATTTTTTCGAATGGGTCTGATGGTTGTTTCAGTTCCTAGTTTATCCTGAATGTCTTGGGAAAGAAGGAAATCGATAAATTTTTAGCGTTTTCCATGTGTTTGGCATTTTTGATAATAGCTGCGTTACCAGGCAAAAAGACGGTTCCTTCTTTTGGATAAATGACTTTTACATCAACGCCATCGTTTAAGAGTTTCAAGGCAGGATCTTCATAGGTAAGTCCTACAGCCATTTCTCCGTCAGCGACAGATTTGTAGACATTTGAAGAACTAGAAGCAATTTTCCCGTCTACTAAGCTAAATAGATTTTTCACATATGTCCAAGCTTGCCCATTTTCATAGCCACCTTGATCCACAAGCATGTTTGTTAATTGAGCAAAGGCGCTAGAAGAATTACTTGGATCAGCAGTTGCGATTTTTCCTTTTAATTTAGGATTTAGTAGATCATTGTAGCCTTCAATTTTAATATCTTTTGTAAGAGCTGAATTGGCAATGATGACACTGACATCAAGTGTATAAGGCGTGTAGAATCCAGTTTTATTTTGATATTCAGGGATTATCTGGTCATTCTCTTGAGAAATATAAGGTTCAAAAAGATTTTCGTTAGAAGAGAAGAGGGCGTAGGAGCCTCCGAAAATGACATCGGCTACAGGGGATTCTTTTTCAGCCTCAGCTTTTTTGAACAATTCACCAGTGCTGGCTTGTACTAAGTCAACCTTAATACCATATTTTTCTTCGAAGGCTGGGATTGTTTCTTCGATAAGGTCTTCAGGGTTAGGCGAGTAGATAACCAAGGTGTTATCTGAATCTTTTTCAGAGCTAGTTTCCGCTTCTGTTGTTGAAGAACATCCTGATAAAGTAAGAAATATCCATCCACAAGAGAGAAAGAATAGTAGTTTTTTCATAAGAGTCTCCTTTTTTACGAACGTTTTTACTCTACGACTCGCTTAATGTTTATAATTTGCAGAGTTCTATAGGATATAATAAAAACCTTAAAGAAATCTAAAACGGGAAATATGAGTCAAAGGCGTTAGGGGAAAAAGATGGAAGAGATAAATAATCGATATAAGTTAATTTCAAGTGTTAGCTAATTTTTTATACTGCTAAATAAGCTGGATTTGCGATTCAGTCTTTCTTTCCATCCAAGCCCAAAAGAACATTTCTCGTCTTTCAAATTCCCTCAAAAATGGTATAATAGT